>ENA-OQAA01000225-OQAA01000225.1-human-gut-metagenome-genome-assembly--contig:-NODE-225-length-40190-cov-3.279385_pt1 | contig 40190 bp, 49 predicted proteins | sample MGYA00242489_ERZ504515 | MGnify/ENA primary metagenome ERZ504515 (study PRJEB26092, sample SAMD00036237) | human gut metagenome | host: Homo sapiens | study: EMG produced TPA metagenomics assembly of... | reverse complement strand
GCAAACACTACATGATATTTGCAATTCCATTTTGTATGTGCTAAGCTTTTTACGTCTGTATTTTGTTCTGACATTATACGGTCCTCCTAATGTGTTTTTATTTACGTAACTGGCAGGTCACGTTTTTATTATACACATTAGGAGTTTTTATTTCTGAATACACCGCTAAAGCTTTCACGGAACCACGCGACTATCGCGTGGTTTTCTTGATACAATAACGAAAGGCCCCCGCAGGGGCCTTCCGGACTACGGGCTTCTCAAGTTTCCGTAGTGCGATCACTAGGTATAGTGATATCCTCAACAAACTCCTTTGTCAAGGACAACTCATACCGGTTTTATTCTATGTGCTTCCCTCATTTTTTATGTATCTGCCAGCATTTTATATCTTTTTTCTATTTCCATACGGAAACACCATTCTCTTCTAAATAGTCTATGAATTCTTTCTCCATCATGCCAGCAATCTGAGAACCCAATTCCGCAGATACCCGATATTGCTTATAAAATCCCAAAGCGGTTGCTTTTTTTGCAAAGTCTGTTACTTGTTCTATCGTTTGCTTTGTATCATACAATCGATGCCTCCCGAACTTTTCCGCTTTCCATATCCTTATATCCCGCTTCTAGCTTCTGATGAATCTCTTCCTCAGTCATGAAATCAACATTAATCGCGCCGTTCATTTTCTGCATTCCATCTAAACCTAAACCCATGCACTCTGTTTGTTCTTTCTGATCTCTGGAACACCTCCCCGTCCTTCTGAAACGATTGTAACGCTTTTTCAGACAAATGAACAGAGTTCTTCTATTTTTAATACTTCTTGAAAATGTATTTCAGATGAATGGACGCTACATCCAGATAACTGCAAAAGTTCCCATTTTTGAACACTTTCCGACACTAGATCTGTCACATTTCGAAAAGATGTCCTCCGGAAGTCGAACATGTGCACATCGGCTTTCAATACCGCTGCTTTCCGGTACAAAAGATGCCTTCCAAACAATCTTGCTTGAAAGGCATCTCTTTTTTCTTAAAAGCGTCTGCTTTTATTGTATCATATATAATTAAAAATAGTCGAAATATCCGTCACCCTAGAATAAATCGTCCTGAGAATTATATATTCCGGACTCTTCTTCTGTTGGGATATCAAGTTCTGCGCGATTTGCGCGAACGGTTTCATAACATTCCTGGAGGGAGCTGATCAGACCATCGTATTTTGTTGTATAACTATCAAGTGTATGTCCGATAATACTTTCGGCATTTGCCATAAGATCATCTGTATACTGGATTGCTCCGATCCTGATTGCATTTGCATCACTCGTTGCGTTATCTATAATCTCCTGAGCCTGTGCCGTAGCCTGCGTTACAATCTCATTTGCCTGCGCATAAGCCTGCTGCATGATCTCATGCTCGCTGACAAGCTCTGTCGTCTGTACCTGCGCTTCTTCAATCATCGCATCCGCCTTTGCCTGTGCATCCGCAAGAATCGCATCTCTGTTTGCGATAATCTTCTGATAACGTTTAATCTCGTCAGGAGTTTTCAGACGAAGTTCTCTCAAAAGCTCTTCTAAATGTTCTTTATTCACAATAATCTTGGTAGTTGACAGCGGCTGGAATTTACAGTCTCGGTCAATATACTCTTCAATCTCTTCGATAATCTGCTCAATACGGCTGCTCATTTGTTACACTCTCCTTTTGTATTCATCTTTTTTTCAAGTTCCAAAGCTACCGCCTCCGGCACGAATTGTGTTAAATCTCCCCCAAAAGCAGCAATCTCTCTTACTGTTGTAGAACTTAAATAAGAATATTCAATACTCGTCGTCAAAAACATCGTCTCAATATTCGGATCCAGTTTTTGATTTGTCTGTGACATCTGAAGTTCATATTCAAAATCTGTGATTGCCCGCAGTCCTCTTATCACAAGTCCGGCATTCATACGCGAAGCGAACTCCACTAAAAGTCCATCAAACGGAACGATTCGGATATTATCAAGATCTTTTGTCACTTCTTTTAACATTTTAACACGTTCTTCTACAGAAAACAACGGGATTTTTGCTTTATTGCTCAATACGCCGACAATTAATTCGTCAACAATTTTGCATGATCTTCGCATAATATCTATATGACCGTAAGTAACCGGATCAAAACTGCCCGGATAAATTGCTCTTAACATACTTCCTCTTTCCCCGCCTTCTCGATAAACAGGTGCTTATTCGTTTTATACGTTTTTTCTCTGATAATTTCAAATCCCAAATCCTGTAAATACGAAAAATCAGTTTCTTTTGACGCTTCCACAATGATCTGGGTATCTTCATAGACAAGACTTGAATCCGATAAATATTCTAATACCCTCTTTCGAATCCTCTGTCATACGGAGGATCCAAAAAAATATAATCAAATACCTTTTCACCTTCCAGCTTGTAAAGCGCATTCATAACATCTGTAGTCAATGTAACCGCCTTGCCTTCTAATTTGGTAAACTTCAGATTGTCTTTAACACACATCATTGCCTTCGGATTATTCTCTACAAAAACAGCTTCGCGAGCTCCTCTGCTGAGCGCTTCAATTCCGATCCCGCCGCTTCCCGCAAAGAGATCAAGAAATACACAGTCAAACATTGACGGACCGATCATATTGAACAGTGTTTCTTTGATACGGTCAGTCGTTGGTCTTGTGTCCATCCCGTCTAAAGTTTTTAATCTGAGACTTCTTGCACTTCCTGCAATTACACGCATAAAATGACACCTCGTTTTCTTTAACAACTACGCAAAATTTTATCAGAAAAAGACGTCCGGGTCAATCCCGGACGTCTTTTTCTTTGTAATAGGGACGAGCTTTTTTATCGAAAAAACGATGTTATTTGCCTGCCATCTGTTTTTCCTGCTGCTCGATCATTTTCTTGACCATATATCCGCCAACAGATCCGTTCTGTTTCGATGTGAGGTCTCCGTTATAACCGTCTGTCAACGGTACTCCTAACTCACTTGCCACTTCATACTTGAATTTGTCCAGAGCGCCCTTTGCCTCCGGTACTGCTGCTCTGTTAGATGAACGATTTGCCATGATCAATTTCCTCCTTTTGCATTTTAACGACATTTATCGTTTTCGTTTGTTGTAACAATTCTTCCGGCTGCACATGTATGTAATCTGCTTTCTATGCAGCCGGTTACGATACATTTGCTTCCGTTTGTTTTGTTACGCTCATAGTATATGGAGGACAACAATTTTTAAACTGGCAATTTTTTACACCTTTCATCCATTACAACGTCGTTTCTAACATAATCTGTTGAATCTTATGATCGATATGATTTTTTATTTTTTTATAAGAAGGGTCTTTTAATTCAGGATCTCTTTTTAAAATTTTATTTGCTTCTTCGCCGGCGATTTTTAACACTTCTGCATCCTGAAACACATCTGCAATCTTAAAGTCAAGAATCCCGCTTTGACGTATTCCGAACAGATCTCCCGGTCCTCTAAGACGCAGATCTTCCCCGGCGATAAAGAAACCGTCGTTCGAGCGGTTCAAGATTTCAAGTCTTTCTTTTGTCTCGTCCGATTTAGACGCAGACATAAAAATACAATAAGATTGATATCCGCCTCTTCCGACACGCCCGCGAAGCTGATGAAGTTGGGCAAGTCCGAAACGCTCCGCATTTTCAATAAGCATAACTGTTGCATTTGGCACATCGATCCCAACTTCAACAACAGTTGTAGATACAAGTATCTGAATTTCATTTTTCCCAAATGCAGACATTATCTCATCTTTTTCCTTCTGCTTCATTTTTCCGTGAAGGCAGCCTACATGAATACCATCCCCCAATTCTTCTGCGAGCATTTGCGAGTAGTCGATAACATTTTCGGCATCCAGACTTTCACTTTCCTCTACCATCGGACAGATCACATAGCATTGTCGTCCCTCTAAAACCTGTTTTCTCATAAAACGATATGCTTTTTCCCGATATTCAGTATTTACGACACAATTTTTTATCGGCAATCTGTTTTTTGGCATTTCATTGATAATAGAAATGTCAAGATCGCCATATAAGATAATTGCAAGCGTCCGCGGGATCGGAGTCGCGCTCATTACAAGAATATGAGGTGTCTTCCCTTTTTGCGCCAGTGTTTCCCTTTGTCTTACCCCGAATCGATGCTGCTCATCCGTAACAACTAACGCAAGATTACGATATAAAACCTTCTCCTGTATAAGCGCGTGGGTTCCGATTATAATAGCGGCTTCTCCTGATTCAATTCGGGCATAAGCTTTCTTTTTCTGACTCATTGTCATTGACCCTGTCAAAAGTTCTGCTTGAAGCGGGATTTTATATTTTTCCAACATTTCAGATATGTTTTCATAGTGCTGAACCGCCAATACTTCCGTCGGCGCCATAAGCGCACCTTGATATCCGTTTAATGCTGACAGCAAAAGCGCCAAAAATGCAATGATCGTTTTTCCGGATCCGACATCTCCTTGAACAAGCCGCGACATGACGTTTTCACTTTGCATGTCACTTTTAATCTCCGTCCAAACTTTCTCCTGAGCATTTGTAAGATGATATGGAAGAGCTCCTAAAAATTGTTCTATCTCCGGACGATCTGCAAAATGAAATGGATTTTCGCTGCGATTTTCGGACTCCTTCATTCTACGCAGTGATAAAATAAAAAGAAGAAATTCTTCAAACACAAACCGTTTTCGTGCCCGGACAAAATCCTCTTTTTCTCTCGGAAAATGCATCGCGTAAATTGCTTCTTCATATTTCGGAAAAGAGTATTTAAGCCGAAGCTCTTCCGGAAGAATATCCTGTTCATCATCCAAAAAAGACAGTGCTTGTTTTACAGCTTTAATGACAGAATTATTCGTCAAGCCGGCTGTCAGGCTATATACCGGCTGCATTGTATCTCTTTTTTCCTCATACTTTGATGACGGATAGAATATTTCAGGATGTTCCATTACGATTTCATTTTTCTTTCTTACGATACGACCGCGCAGAACAAGTGTCCCGCCTTTTGCGAGTGTATTCCTCAAAAACGGCATTCGATACCATATAACTTTTAAAGTACCGGTCACATCTTTTAAATGTAATGTTGTTATCTGCATTTTAGAATTTGTCGATACTTGAATTCTGCCGAAAACCATACCTGCTACTGTACAAACTTTTCCTTCTTCTACTTCACCGACAGAAATCGGATCTTCAAAAATCTCAAATCCTTTCGGATAATAACGAATCAGATCTTCAACTGTATCTACTCCGATTTTTTGAAACAATTTTTCTGTCTTTTCTCCGATTCCTTTTAAGGAACTGATCTTTCTTTTTTCCACTTTCATTCCCGCCTATTTTTCTATCTGCCTATGTGATCTGATATATTTTGAGGCGTTCCCCCTTATGGAAGAGCGCCTCTTTATATCATATATTACTGCTTAGTTATAAAAATTTTGTTCTGTTATTCTACGGAGAGCACATAATAATAAATCGGCTGTCCTCCCATGTGTACATCCACATCTACATCAGGATACAACTCTTCCACTTCCTGCGCAAAATTTTCCGCATCTTCTTCCAAAACGTCCTGTCCGAAATACAGGCTGATCAATTCGGATTCTTCATCGACGAGTTGTGCAAGCATCTCTTTTGTCGTCTCTTCAACAGACTGTCCGACTGCGAGAATTCCCCGATCTCCGATTCCCATTATATCGCCTTCATGTATTTCTTTGTCATCAATGTGCGTATCACGGACTGCATATGTGACCTGTCCGGTCTTTACGTTTTTGATTGCTTCTTCTAACGCTTCAATATTTGTATCTACGTCCGCTTCCGGCATGTAACTGATAATTGCGGTAATTCCCTGTGGAACAGTCTTTGTCGGAATAACAATAATATCTTTGTCATCTGTTAATGACTGTGCCTGATTCGCCGCAAGGATAATGTTTTTATTGTTCGGAAGAATAAAGATATGGTCTGCATTCACTTCATCGATCGCACTGAGCATATCATCTGTACTCGGATTCATTGTCTGTCCGCCTTCAATGATATAATCTGCACCGAGCTCTCTGAAAATCCCATTCATTCCTTCACCGATAGATACGGCTATAAAACCAACCGGCTTTCTCGGTTCTTTTTTCTTCTTCTCAGATGCCTGTTGAGCTGCCGCTTTTTCTGCGTCTTTGATCAGTTTTTCCTGATGCTCTTCCCTCATGTTATCAATCTTCATTCTGGAAAGCTGACCGTATGTGAGCGCTTTTTTGAATCGCAAGTCCCGGATCGTTCGTGTGTACATGAATTTTCACAATATCATCATCGGCAACACAAACGATCGAATCGCCGATCGATTCAAGATAAGCTTTAAACTCTGCTTCATTCTTATCTGTAAATTCTTTTTCTGTCATGATAATAAATTCTGTACAATAGCCAAACTTAATATCCGCTTCCGCCTGCTGGGAAGGTTTTACCATTTTTGTTCCGCCGCTTGCTTCGATTGCCGCATAATCTATTTCTTTTCCAAGAAATGCATCATACGCCCCATGAATCACTTCAAGCAATCCCTGTCCTCCGGAATCTACAACTCCCGCTTCCTTTAATACCGGGAGCATCTCCGGTGTCTGAGCCAAAACTTCTTCCGCATATTTGATCACTTCAGGAATGAAAACTTCCAAATCTTCCGTCGTCTCCGCAAGTTCTTCCGCTTTCCTTGAGATTCCTTTTGCAACAGTAAGGATCGTTCCTTCTTTCGGTTTCATAACCGCCTTATAAGCTGTTGCTGTTGCACGTTCACATGCCTTTGCCAAAATCACCGCATCGATCTCTTTATGTTCTCTGATCTCTTTTGTAAACCCTCTGAGCAGCTGTGATAAAATTACTCCCGAATTACCGCGAGCTCCTCTAAGAGATCCTGAAGAAATTGCCTTTGCGATTGTCAACATATCCGCATTTTCAAGAGATTGTACTTCTTTTGCCGCAGACATAATAGTAAGTGTCATATTTGTTCCCGTATCGCCGTCGGGAACCGGGAATACGTTCAGTTCATTTATAAATTCTTTTTTTGCTTCCAGATTGGCCGCACCTGCAAGAAACATCTTGCGGAACAGCTCTGTATTTATCGTTTTCACTGCCACGAAAATATCCTCCTTAATCAATCACTCTTACACCTTCAACAAAGATGTTGATCTTTTCTACCGCCATTCCGGTAAACTCCTCAACCTTATACTTTACATTGCTCATAAGATTGTCAGAAACAGAAAGGATATTCACGCCATATGCAACGATTACATGAAAATTCAATGTAATTTCATTATTATCAGAAATCGTCACTTGAATTCCATGTGTCAGACTATCTTTTTTCAGAAGACGCACAAGTCCGTCCTTCATATTTACAGCCGCCATTCCGACAATTCCGAAACACTCAACAGCAACGGAACCCGCATATTTGGCGATCACTTCCGGATTGACCGTGATAATGCCAAGATCTGTGCTCATACTTCCTTTCATAATATATACCTCCGGTTCTTTCACACAATTTTGCCATAAATAACATGTTTATTATACTATCACTTCTAACATTTTACAATATACATTCGTTTTTTTTAAAAAATACTTGCAATACTGAAATGTTTCTGATAGAATATCAGTGTTATGAGTCTATATGACGAGTTCAGATTGTTAGGAGGTGCAGTCATGGCTAAATGTGCTATTTGTGAAAAGGGTGCTCATTTTGGTAACAATGTAAGCCACTCTCATAGAAAAACACCGAAAATGTGGAAATCAAATGTAAAATCCGTCAGAGTCAAAACAGAAGGCGGTTCCAAAAAAATGTATGTTTGTACATCTTGTCTGAAGTCCGGACGCGTTGAGCGCGCTTAATCAGACACACATCATCGGAAACAATGACACGGAAAAAGCGGATCTGTAAATTCAGATCCGTTTTTTATGTCATTGTTTTTACGTTTCAAGAAAAAACATAATACCGCTTCTTTATTTTTCTTTTTAACAACAGCAAAAAAGCCGATATCCGACAAGCAGAAACAAAATAATCAAAATAACTCCCCAAATAACGTTTGGAAGCATCATCATTATAAACATTCCGATCGCCATCCAAAATAATGCAAAGCCACATATTTTTTTCATATATCGTATTCACTTTCGGGAAGCTTCTTATTCTACCCTATGCACATTCCTATAAATCCAGAACTATATTATATCATTCAAAATAATATACCGCTTACTTTTCTTTTTTATTTTTCTATTTCGGCATCAAGAATATCGTTTACTTCCTTCTCTGTCATACGTTCATCTTTTCCCGTAAAACGATCGACAACATCAGGAACCATATCAAGAATTTTTGTGATTGTATCCTGGTTTTTCACATTTACGAGCTTTGTCTTCCCTCCCTGTATAACGATCACGGCGCTCGGAGACATTTTACCTCCGATTCCCCCCATTCCTTTTTCTTTTTTATCTGCCGAAGAAGAACCTGCACCGATTCCAAAAGAAACGTCTACAAGGGGAAGGATAATTGTATCATTAATATGAATCGCATCTCCGACAACTGTTTTTGAAGATACGACCGCATCCATACCTTTAAAAAGAGCCTCTACCGTTGATTTAAAATTGTTATTACTGTCTGCCATTTTTTTCATTCCTCCTGTTTGAACTTCCAAATATCATAACTTTAATTTTTTCAAATGCGTGACCGTTATTCTCACATTCTTATCCATAAGCATATGAAAAGCAAATAAAAACAAATAAAGAAGTCTTATCTTTCCTTCAATATGCAGATCCATCTCAAAGACTTTATGTTCAAAATCCGGTATAATCTCGGTCTGCCCCTCCAAGAAAGGATAAATAATACTTATTAACGCGAGAATATAGCCTGTAACTGACGGATCTTCAAATCCAAACTTCGCTTTTATTGCGGCTTTTCGGGGACGTAATTTTATTGCGAATTGTTTTGTTTCTTTAATAAGTTTTGAAAATGCATTTTTGTGAATCTCATTTTTCAAGAACTGTTCAAGAACTTCTTTTTTCTTTATTAATGTTTTTATATTATCACATAATTTCCGAAATGTGTATTTAATCTTCTCTCCAAATGACTTCGAAGAACTTTTTCTATTTTTCGGAATTTTTTTTACTTCATCCGCTTCCCTCTCAAAACCTGTATTTTTTTCATCTGTCTGTATTTCACGGATACTTTTTGTATCAATTGTATTTGATTCGGGAAGTACTTTTGTATCGCTGCCTTCCCCGCCCTTTGTATCATCTGGCTTTGAAAAATTTTTTTCCTTCTCTTGATCTTTCTCTCTTTCCGGATCTTTTCTTTTTGAACTATCGGTTTCGTTTCTTATATTTTTTTTGTCTTTATCGTTTCCTTGTATTTCGGCATTTCCAAACTTTTTCCAAGCCGCTCTTATATTCCACGTCAAATTCCCATTATCATAACAGATTTCTCCCGAAATAAACGGTTTTATCCAATAGAAACGCAGCTTTCCCAAAATACTTTTCCCGAATTCTTCTGCAGTTAAATCGAATCGATACCCCGCCGGAGCAAAAAGAACTGTTATAACTGCAACTAACATAAGTCCTGCTAAAACAAGTATCAAAAATCCAAGTATTTTTAAGATAAGGAGTATGATATGTAACATTTGCCTACCGCCCTTTTTTCTCGTATTCAGCCTGATCTGTTAAAAGAAACTGTCTTGCATTTGCACTTTTGGTTTCTTGATATACGTCTTGAACAATTTCTTCAACAAGGAAAAGCGCTTCATCATATCCATCTGCAATTCCGATCACAAAAAGCTTTGAATGTTCAAATATGGATTGTTTTAGCAAGACGCTTGAAAAAAATTCCAGTTGATTTTGTTCTCCCTGAGATAATGTAATAACATATACTTGCGGCTGAAGTTTATTTTCCTTCAGCCTTTTTACTATTTTTCCCTTTTTCTTCTGCCAGCATTCACTAACATATAGATTATGATAAAACTCTATCTGACTCATAAACTTCACCGATTATAATAAGAATCCAGAACAGCTCCTGCGATAGATACCGCTTTTCCTCCTGCACTTCCGTCGGAACCTTCTGTAATAACAGTGATCACAAGTTCCGGATTGTCAACATTTGTAAATCCCGTAAACCATGAATGCGTTTTTTCTCCGTCTGTCATACTATATTCAGCCGTTCCTGTTTTTCCCGCGACCGTATATGACCTTCCGCTTAATACCGAACCGGTTCCTTCACTTACAACAGCCGCCATGTACTCTTTTAACTGTGCCGCTTCTTCTGACGTCATGATCCGTTTATAACTTTTCGGAACATTCTTTTTCACTTCCGTACCGGTGTAATTGGTCACTTTATCTACATAATAGGGTTGCATCAATGTACCGCCGTTTGCAATCGTCTCCGTGATCAGCGTCATATGATACGGACTTACCATTGTTTTTCCCTGTCCCATTGCCGTCATCATAATTTCTGCGGAACCGGACTTCGCATCAAGCACGAAGGAACTTTTTGTATAATCCATAACGCTTGGAAGTTTCTTATTGAACAATAAGCTTTCCGCCGTTTCCCGATAGCCGTCCACGTCAAGGCTTAAGCCGATATTTGCAAATGATGCATTACATGAGTTTGCAAAAGAACTTCTCAAATCTTCGTATCCATGTACCGTTCCGTTAAAACAGCGAATTGTGACATTGTCTTCTGTAATGGATCCCTGACAGTCATAAGAATACGAGTTATAATCCGTATCCTGCCGCATATAAGCAAGAGCAGTCACAATTTTAAATACAGAACCCGGAGCATAAGACCCGTTCGTAGCCCGATTCAAAAGCGGACTGTTTTCCTCATCCGTATTTAGGATCTCCCAGTTTTCAGCAAGCGTATTCGGATCAAAATCAGGCTTTGAAACAAGAGTAAGTATTTTCCCTGTGTCTGCCTCCATCACAATAACCGCTCCTTTGTTCTCTCCGAGCGCATCATAGGCAGCCTGCTGAAGTTCTGCATCAAGTGTTGTAACAACTGTGTCTCCCTGATCTTTTTCTCCTTTAAATTCATTTTGAATCTTTTCCATAAAAAATGCATTTGAAGTAAGAAGATCAAAATTCTGCGCGGACTCAAGTCCTGTTTTTCCAAACTGTGAATCATTATATCCGATAACATGGGAGAACAGCGAGCCGTACGGATACGTTCTTGTCTCTGTTCCGTCTTCGTCCACTTCCGTTGTTGCAAGTACATTGCCATTTCTATCTGTAATATCTCCTCTGACAACGCTTTGTGCAAAAGAATCCTGCCTTTGATTATAAGGACTATTGACAAACGTCTTGGCTTTTACAGTTGTGAAATAAACGAGGTACCCCATCAATGCAATAAACAAGATCACAAAGAAATATGTAATTTTAGCGAAATCTTTATTTTGTGCGCGTTCCCGTTTTTTTCCGCGGCCTCTGTCTTGGGACTTCTTCGAATTTCGGTCCGCTTTTTGCCGTCTTTCGGGGCGCTGTTCTTCCCACGCCATTTTTTCTTTTTCCTTTCTTTTCTTAGTTTTTCTTTTTCCCGTTCCTCTTCTTCATCTTCTCTTATAATATATAGTCCCTGAATGATTCCAAACATAATCATCGTACTTAACATCGAACTTCCGCCATAACTTACAAACGGCAAAGTCATTCCTGTAGACGGAATAAATTTTGTGACGCCTCCTATTTGCAGGAAAACCTGAAAAATATAACACGTTCCCAATCCAAGTGCGATTAACTTATAAAAATTATTTCTCAATTCCATTGCAATATTCAGAAACATCACATAACAGCTTACACAGATCAAAATCAGACAAAGTGCGTAAATCACTCCCATTTCTTCTGTAATAGCAGAAAAGATAAAATCTGTCTCCGAAACAGGTATCGTATCCGGCTGTCCTTTAAAAAGTCCTGTCCCAAACCAGCTTCCCGTACCGATCGCAAACAACGATTGTGCCACTTGATAACCGCTTCCGCTGTACGTCCCGATGGGATCCTGCCACGCCTCTACCCTGACCTGAATATGCGAAAACAAATGATAACCGACAACTGCCGCGGCTGCTCCGGCTCCAAGTCCCGCTATCGCATACAGCCATTGTCTTGTCGCGACAAAAAGCATAACAAGATAAACAACAAAGAAGATCAGTGCCGCTCCCAAATCCGTAGAGAGAACTAAGATCAATACATGTGCTGCCGCAATCGCAGTTGTCACAACGATATTTTTAAATTCTTTTGATTTATTCAGACTTGCTGCAACAAAAAATACAAAAATAATTTTTACGAACTCAGACGCTGTATATTTATGCCTGCAATTTCGAATCCCAGCTTTGCCCCGCCGGAAATCTGTGCGAACAATGCAACTGCAAGAAGAGCTGCTCCTCCTACTGCCGCATAAATATATGTCCACTGATCAAGGAACTTCATTTTTCGGATCAAAACCGGAACAACAAGTCCAAAGGTAATTCCCAAAGCAACAAATACAAGCTGTCTTACCGCCGTGCCGTAAGGAGACGGATTATCTGCGGACAATCTCGTGATCATGATCATCCCGACAGTGATCAGCATACACATATTATTTACAACAAGCCTTGACACATTCGGATAAATCAAATTATACAAAAGAATGACCGCAAGAAGAATCACCGTCAATACTGCATATAAAAACAAGATCCGAATATCTTTTGTTGCCAAATACATTGTACCAAACGCTGCAAACTGCAAAAGAAACATCAATACATCCTGCCGGATAAGCACTCTTTTTTCTTCATCTTCATAATTTCTCGTAAAAATCGAGAAACAGGAAAACGTATAAGCAGCCATAAGTATGATAATTACATATTTAGATAATTGAATGATAATATTTACCACGTTATTTCTCCTGACGATAATCGAGCGCACTTACAGTACGCCGCGTTTGAAATGCTCCTGTGTATAATCAAACTGCGGTTTTTCTCCAAATGCATCGATTGCTTGTTCTAATACTTTCTTTACTTCTTCCTTTCGCTCTGCTCCGAATCGAATCCTCAGTCTTTTCGGTGAAAGCTTTTGAATCTTTACTTTTTGTGTGCCCAAATATAAAGGAGCGCTGTTATAAACGATATTATAACATTCATCACATCGGTTTTGAACGAGAAACTCTTCTCCTATCCTGTCTTTCATCTGCGTAAAGGAAGAGTTTTTTGTACATTTTCCTCTCGTCTTCATAATACATTGCGCCGAAATCATAACCGGGCGATAACCATATACTGTCAGTTCCGCAGTTTCAAGTCCAAGTATTTTAAGCTCACTCTCATTTAATTCTGCCGGCGCTGTAAACTCAGAGAAACCTGCTTTTTTCATAAACTCTTTTGAAAACCGATTAAACACATATAAATTATCATCCGAAATTACTTTTTTGTCAAATTGTAATTGACAAAGCAGCGTATACTGTTCCCAATTCCTAATAAGTACGCCGTCTAACTCTTTTTCCGAAAACCGACTGATACATTTTTCAATCCGTTCTGCGCTTCCTTTTCTGAATACATGCGGAAGAGCAAGATAAAATTCTATCTTTTTCTTTTTTAATTTTTCGATGTATCCCGGGATATCTTCCTGAAAAATATTGCTTTCGGCGTAGATACGTGCGATTTTTATATTCTCCGTTTCTCTTTTCTCCAAATAGGCGCAGACTGCCGAAAGCTGTTCTTTATTTTCCACGAGAACCGAATAAGAAAAGTTTTCTTTTCTTTTAAATTGATCATAAGTATTGTTCTTTTCTTCTATAACCTCAGCTGCAATTCTCTTTTCTTTTTTTTCATCTGTTGTTTTTCTGTAATATTTCCCCGATAGTGCCTCGCACAATCCGCTTACCGCTTCTCTGCAAGATCATTAAGTGTTTTAATCGAGAGAAAAATCGCTTCATCCATCTTAATATCCAAAGTTTCAAAAACAAAGGGCGTATTCCCTAATTTTTCTATTTGAGAAACGATCCGTTCTCTTTCCATCGGGCGGTTCTGCGCCTGTTCGACAATTTCTTTTGAGTACGCAGTATATGTACTTTCATTACAGTACAATTTCAAACTTGCCGGCTTTCCCACTTCCAGCGTAAGTTTTCCGTCTATCTTCTGTCTGATTGAATCTCCGATATACTGCTTATGAATCGAAGTGATAAGACTTTCGTTTCTCACTCTGTTTATTGTCGATCCCTGTTTTATATAAACTTGTTTCTGCACTACCATTGAAAAAGCTTCCCCTTTTTTCTGATCTTTTCCAATAGTATAGCTTCCTGAAATATCCAACACATCCCCTGCATGCAGGTCTGTAAGAATTTTTCCTTTGATCAATCTTCCTTTTTGGCTTTCTACCTTTACTGCCGGAACGCCTGCGTGGTTTGGACGATCCGACGCTATCATATTCTGCCCGTTATGCTGTCGATAATAACCTGCCGAAAATCCTCCTCTGTTATACAGATCCATCAGTATACGTTTATCCTCGGAAGAAACTTTATATCCCTTTTTTCCGTTTTGCATATATAAATCTGTGTATTTCCGGTACATTGCAGTTACTGCCGCTACATACTCCGGCTTTTTCATACGACCTTCGATCTTGAACGAATCGATTCCCGCCTCCGCAAGTTCCGGGATCAGATCCAGCGTACAAATATCTTTCGGACTTAAATAATATTTTTTTTCACCTTCTACTGTATACGGCAGTCTGCAAGGCTGAGCACACTGACCTCTGTTCCCGCTGCGTCCGCCGATCATGCTGCTTAAAAGGCATTGACCGGAATAACAGTAACAAAGTGCACCATGTACAAAACATTCTATCTCCAACCCTGTTTTTTCTTTGATCATACGCACTTCTTCAAGAGATAATTCCCTTGCCGGAACAACACGGCTGATTCCCTGCCCTTCCATAAATGCCGCTCCGCGATACCCTGTGATCGTCATCTGCGTACTCGCATGAATATCCATCTTCGGAAAGTACTCTCTTACAAGTTCGAGAACTCCTATATCCTGAACGATCACCGCATCTAACCCCGCTTCATAAAGCGGACTCAGATATTCGGGTAACTCTGAAATTTCGTTGTTTTTCAGCAGTGTATTTACCGTAAGGTAAAGCTTTCTTCCGTATATATGAGCTTCTTTGATCGCTTCGATCAACTCTTCTTTTGTAAAATTATCCGCATATGCTCTTGCTCCAAATTTCGGACCTCCGGCGTACACAGCATCCGCTCCTGCGTTGATCGCAGCTTTAAAAGAAGCATAAGATCCGGCAGGCGCCAATATTTCAATCCGGCGTTTTTCCATGCTGACTCCTTTCCCTACATCCCCTTTAACATACAGGTGTTTTCCCTTTATATAAAACAACAACTATCTAAAAAGACACTAATCCAAAAGAAACAGGCTGTCATATGACTGACAGCCTTATTTTTATCTTCTGCGATTTTTCATTTCTGTCTCGAGCTTCACAATCTGCATTTGAAGATCGTTGTTCTCTTCTTTTAATTTTGCCAACTCTTTTTCCGCATTCTCCAGTTTGATCTGCGCTGAAATAAGTTCATGCTTTAAATCATACATTTCCTTATCTTTTAGTTCAATGTCACTCTCCAGCGAATCACCCTGTTTTTTTGCTTTGAAGTAATCATCGGCAATGTTAAGAGCGAGAAGTACATTTCTTGTGTCAGCGCTCTGTTTTCTGTATCCTTCACTATTTGTACATTCTGTTATCTTATGATTCAAATAGGAAGACACTTTCTGCAGATACTCTTCGCCCTCAAATCCGCTCAAAGTATATACTTTTCCTCCGATCAATACTTCCGTAAAATGTTTTGCTGAACTCATAGCTTCCTCCTCGCGTTTCTTAAAATTCATTATAAACTATTTAGCGGTAAAAACCAACTACTTTTTCGGAACTATCCGTTTCATAACTATTCCGAAATTATTCATCCGCAAAAGATTCTATCCCGAGATGCCGGTATGCCAGATCAGTTACTATGCGTCCTCTCGGAGTCCGCTGTATAAATCCGTTTTTCAAAAGATACGGCTCATACACATCTTCCAATGTTCCTGCATCTTCTGAAATCGCCGCCGCCAGTGTATCCAAACCAACCGGACCGCCTTGGAATTTTTCAATCATTGTCAGCAGAATCGTTCGATCGATATGATCCAGACCATACTTATCGACATCAAGAAGGTCAAGCGCATAATCTGCCACTTTTTTCGTGATTTTGCCATCGTATTTTACTTGAGCGAAATCTCTTACACGTTTCAACAGACGGTTTGCAAGGCGGGGAGTTCCTCTGGATCGGCGAGCAAGTTCTAAAGCCCCGTCCTCTTCGATCTCTACATTTAACACAGATGCCGAACGTAATATGATCGTTTTTAGTTCTTCCGGAGTATATAATTCCAAACGGTGCATAACACCGAAACGATCGCGTAAAGGAGCTGTTAACATTCCCGCTCTCGTTGTTGCGCCGACAAGTGTAAATTTAGGCAGGTTCAAACGGATCGAGCGGGCGGCCGACCCTTTTCCGATCATAATATCAATGGCAAAATCTTCCATAGCAGGATAAAGAACCTCTTCTACTTGTCGGTTTAACCTGTGAATCTCATCGACAAACAAAACGTCTCCTTCCTGAAGACCATTTAAGATTGCCGCCATTTCTCCCGGTTTTTCGATTGCAGGTCCTGACGTTACCTTCATGTGTACACCCATTTCATTCGCAATAATTCCGGCAAGCGTTGTTTTTCCAAGTCCCGGAGGCCCGTAAAAAGCACATGATCAAGTGTTTCCCCGCGCGCTTTAGCAGCTTCTATATAGATGCCAAGTGTTTCTTTTGCCTTTTCCTGACCGATATATTCGCCGAGAGATTGCGGACGCAATTCTCCTTCAATCTTAATGTCTTCCTCTAAGTTTTCTGTCGTTATGATTCGTTTTCCCATTGCCGTCCATTATTTCCTTTCCGCCTTATCCACATCCTCTCATCAGAAAAGATACTGCAGCGCTTCTTTCAATATATCTTCTACAGTCTGACATTGTACAGAAGTTTTCTTTACCGCGCGAAGGCTTTCCGCACTCCCGTAACCAAGCGCAACAAGAGCCTGTACCGCCTCCGATTGCATTTCATTTGCCGATGTTTTCGCCATATCTGTCTGTATTGTTTCTTCCGGATGAGCAGCATGATCAAGCATTTTTTCAATATCTACTTTGTCTCGAAGTTCTACAATTAGTTTTTCGGCAGTCTTTTTCCCGATTCCAGGCGCTGACGAAATCATTTTTGCATCTCCCGACATGATTGCAAACCGCAGTTCATCCGGAGACATACATGACAAAATATTCAAACCGCCTTTCGGCCCGATCCCGCTTACTCCGATCACAAGCCGGAATATTTCCAAATCATCTTTTGTCAAAAATCCAAAAAGCTGCATGGCATCTTCCCGCACATTCAGATAAGTGTAAAGTTTCACTTCATTCCTACAGAAGGTAACATCGCCAGTGCCTGATGTGGCATAAACACACCATACCCTATGCCGCCCACATCAATAATTGCTTTTTGTTCCTCGATCGCAGCTAATTCACCTTTTACATATGAAATCATTTTTTTATTCCTTTAATCGTAAATTTTTAGTTCGTTTCAGTACTTCGGCAGATATCATTCCTATGAGCATTCCCGTCAAAAGCCCCGCAATCAAAAGTACAGGGAAGTAATATCCTACTTCGTATGTCTGAACCACAGCCATGGCAACCGCAAGCTGACCGACATTATGAAAAACACCGCCGCAGACGCTGACACCGACTACAGTAAATTTCCCTGTTTTTTTCAATATTCCCATAACGATCAGACTTAAAATCCCGCCTGCCAGACTATATAAAATAGAAAATAGATTACTGAATATAAAACCGCCTAAAACAACGCGGGCAACAGATAAGAGAAACGCTTCTTTCCACCCCATTTTATATAGAACAAGAATTGTTATAAGATTCGCAAGTCCCAGTTTTGCTCCGGGAATCCCAAAGTGAATGGGAATCAGCAGTTCCACATAACCTAAAATCAATGCCAGCGCTGTAAATATACCGAAATATGCAGCTCTGGTTCTCAAATCACTCTCTCCTGACTATTGTACAGTTCCGTCAAGTTTTTCTTCGCCTCCGCCTTCTATCGACACAACGACTTTATTCGGAAGACATATAATACTTTCTCCACTTCTTTTGATCCTCTGATGGTGAACACAAATCTGATCCGGACAATCAGCGGACTCCATTGAAACCGTACCCTCCGTAATTAAAACTATATTCGTTTCGTTCACTGAAACAGTTCGATCTTCAGACAACAGATATGTGCCAAAAACCTTCCCGTCTACAGTAATTTTTACTTTCTCCGTACCGTTTGCCGAGTGTAATAGCTGAATTCCCAGCACGACCAGCGCAATGAACAGGATGCCAAGTATAAGAATGTTATCGTTTTTCTTCATTTCTAACCTCACACACGTTGAAAATCCCGGCGATACACTACACTTTTAACGCTTCATTTACTCACGCTTCAAACCGTACTGTTATGATCTTTCGAGGACATTTTTCTGCACATACGCCGCAATTTGTGCATTTGTCGGCATCTATATGAGCCAAAAAGTTATTAACTGTAATAGCCCCGGCTTCGCAGTTTCGCTCGCAGAGACGACATCCGATACATCCGACTTGGCAGACGTCCATTAATGCTTTCCCTTTCTCATTTGAGTTACACTGCACAAATGTTTTCTGCTTATACGGGATCAATTCGATCAGGTGCTTCGGACATGCATCCACACATTTTCCACATGCTTTACATGCTTCCTTATCAACAACTGCTATTCCATCTACAATATGGATTGCATCAAACGGACAGGCATCCACGCATGAGCCATATCCGAGACACCCGTATGCACACCCTTTTGCTCCTCCATCCTGCATCTGACTTGCCATGATACAGTCTTTGATTCCATAATATTCATATTCACTTTTTGTCTTTTCACATGTTCCGCCGCATTTTACAAATGCAGTTTTTCTTTCGCTTGCCGAGGCGTCTACGCCCATAATCTCACCGATCTTCCCAGCTACAGAAGCGCCTCCGACCGGGCATCCTCCTACATCCGCTTTTCCCTGAGCAATCGCCGCAGCGAGGCCTGAACATCCTGCATAACCGCAGCCTCCACAGTTATTTCCAGGTAAAACATCGAGAATCGCCTCTTCTCTTTCATCAACTTCAACTGCGAATTTTTTCCGGATACACCTAGGAAAATACCGATAAATAATCCGGCTCCACCGACGATCGCGGCAGCCAAAAGAATCGCTGTTATATTCATTCTATCGCACCTCCTATATTAATCCTGAAAATCCGCAAAATGCGATTGCCATCAGTCCGGCTGTCACAAGAACGATCGGAGTTCCTTTAAATGCTTCGGGAACATTATTGTGTTCGATTTTTTCCCGAATTCCGGCCATAAGAACAATCGCAACAAAAAATCCCGCCGCTGTCGCAAATCCGTTCACTACACCGGTCAGCAAACCGATCCCGACACCTTTTTCATAATATCCGTTTTGTACGTTTGTCAGCGCTACGCCAAGAACCGCGCAGTTCGTTGTAATCAGCGGAAGATAAACGCCGAGGGCATTATATAACGGAGGCATCACTTTCTTTAAAAACATCTCTACGAACTGTACAAGAGCTGCTATGACAAGGATAAATACGATAGTGTTTAAATATTGGAGCTCTCCTCCTAAAATTTTCGGGTTTCCAAGGATGAATTTATAGATCAATCCTGTTACAAACGAAGCGATTGTGATAACGAATACAACTGCTCCGCCCATTCCGGCTGCAGTTTTTACATTTTTAGAAACACCTAAAACGGACAGATACCGAGGAACTGACTAAGGACAACATTATTTACAAACGCAGCTCCGACTGCAATCAAAAGTAATTCCTGCATTTATGCCTCCTCCTCTTCTTTTACATTCGTCTCTTCATGATGTGGTTCGTTTTCTGCGAGATGACCTCCGCAGATTCCTTTGCTTGCACATGCAGAGCAACCTTCGCCGCATCCTGACGATACCGGAACTTTTTTTCCTTTTTTCTCAAGATTCGCTTTCACTTTATTCTGAAGAGCTACAAGACATGCCAATACAAAAAACGCACCCGGGGCAAGAACAAAAATCGTAAGAGGTTCATATGACTGCGGCATAACACGAATGCCGAACACCTCGCCTGCACCAAGCAGTTCTCTCACAATACCGATTGCCGTAAGACCGACCGTGAATCCAAGTCCCATACCGATCCCGTCGAAAATCGAAGGAAGCACCGGATTTTTGATGCATAGCTTTCCGCTCTCCCCAAAATAATACAGTTTACTACGATCAAAGGGATATACAATCCGAGTGATTTATAAAGCCCGGGAACAAATCCCGCCATCAAAAAATCAACGATCGTAACAAAAGAAGCTACAACAACGATAAAAGCAGGCATACGCACTGATGCCGGAATCACTTTTCTCAACATAGAAATCAACATATTTGACATCACAAGTACCGCTGTCGTAGAAAGCCCCATACCGATTCCGTTGATCGCAGATGTTGTAACCGCAAGAGTCGGACACATACCGAGCATGAGAACGAACGTAGGATTTTCTTTCACAAGGCCATTATAAAGACGTTCTGCACATTTATTCATTGATACCGCCTCCTAACTCCGTTTGATAATAAATCAGTGCTGAATCAACGGCATTAGTCACTGCATTTGTCGTAATCGTAGCGCCGCTGATGGCATCGATCTTATCATCGCCTTTTTCTCCATTTTTCGTATAAGTGAATTTTTGCACTTTTTTATCCCGAAACTGATCTTTAAATTCAGCGTCTTTCGCTTTCATTCCTAATCCCGCCGTCTCTCCGATGGAGAGCATCTCAATTCCTTTCACTGTTCCGTCCGAGGCGATTCCTACAGAAATTTCAATGTCGCCGCCATACCCTTCGTGAGAAGTGACATTGATCACGTAACCGATTACTTTCCCTTTTTTATCTGTCGCTTCCGCTACTTCTGTTATATCGTCTGTATAACCGTTTTCTTTTAAAATTTTTGCCGCCTCTTTTTCATCGAAATTGCTGGATGTAAACTCTGAAGCCTCGGGAAGCACTGTCTGAAACGCCTTTTGTTTTGTACGCTCCTGCGCCTGCGCAATCGGCTCTTTTGTAACATCGTAAACAATTCCGAGCAAAAGTCCTGAAACAACTGTTATTGCAGTTAAGATCAACGTATTTTTTATAATTTTATTCATTACTTTTCTCCTCCTTTACCGAAAGGTTTCGGAAGAGTAACCTTCTCGATCAACGGAACCAAAAGGTTACTGATGATGATTGCATAAGATACCCCTTCTGCCGAAGCTCCGAACAAACGGAACAGTCCGGTTAAGATTCCCATACAAATGCCATACAAAATCTTTCCTTTGCTCGTAATCGGAGCAGTCACATAATCTGTTGCCATAAACCATGCTCCAAGCATCAGACCGCCGCCGCATAAATGAGCGGTTATGTACCACGGATCAAATCCATTGCCGCCGAAAAGCGTGATAAAAATAACAAATGATACGATATAAGATCCCGGAATTCTAAGATCTATCACTCCTGTCAATATTAAGAACATCGCTCCGATCATAATCGCGATCACCGATGTCTCTCCGATCGTTCCCCGGACATTTCCAAGAAGCATATCCATCGTATTTACTACATTGCCGCTCTTTAATTGTGCAAGCGGAGTTGCGCCTGTCACGCCGTCATACACAAAATACGTCATTTTTTGCGTAAAACAGATTAGAAGAAAGCATCTTGCAGCTAAGGCCGGATTCATAAAATTTTGTCCCAATCCACCGAAAAGCTGTTTTACAACAACGATTGCAAATACGGCTCCGAGTACCCCCATCCACCACGGAAGCGTCGGAGGAAGATTCAATGCAAGTAAAAGACCTGTAACAACTGCGCTGAAATCACCGATTGTAACCGGTTTATGCATTAATTTTTCATAGATATACTCTGCAAGCACAGCAGCCGCCGTTGTAGCAACAACTAAGATCCACGCATTTTCATGTCTAAAATTCCAAATTCCGAATACAGTAGCAGGGAGCAGGGCAATCACAACAAGAAGCATGATATTGCTGCTTTTTATCTTATCCCGAATATGCGGGGATGCTGATACATGATAATTTTCATTCACTTTTCTCTCACCTCTCACTTACTTCTTTCTTTTATTTGCAAGCGCAATTTTTCTCATAGAACCGATAGCCTGTTTCAAAGGTCTTTTCGCCGGACACACATAACTGCATGATCCACATTCCACACATTCAAGTCCATTCATCGCAACAAAAGCCTTTTCATCATGTCTTTGGGCAAGATCGGCTAATCGTGAAGGTATAATACGACTCGGACAGACATCAACGCATCTTGCACAGTTGATACATGCCGTCTCCACGCTTTTTGAAACTATATCTTCCTTAAACGCAAGAATAGAAGAAGATGTTTTTGTTACCGGAGCTTCTGCACTTACCATGGCGAATCCCATCATAGGCCTCCGGATATCAATTTTTCCGGCTGTTGAGAAAATCCACCCGCCGCTTCAATTAATTCCATATGGTTTGTTCCAAGAAGAACTTTAAAGTTTCCCGGAGAATTTATGGCGTCTCCGCTTACAGTAACAACACGTTCCGTAAGAGGTTTCCCCTCAGCTACTGCCATATGAATCCCGATCAATGTTTCCACATTATCAACAATACAACCCGCATCTGCCGGAGCATAGATGAATTGATCGCACGTTTTGTCACTGCATAGATCAACTGACGTTCCGCTCCCTGAGGATATTTTGTCATGAGTGCCTTCACTTCCATATTCGGGTCATTTTCTGTTTCTTTGTTTAATTTTTCAATACAGTCTTTTTTATTATCTTCTACCGCAAAGATTCCTTTTGCATTCGGAAACAGCGAAAGGATTATACGCATACCGTTCACCAGTTGTCCGGTATTCTCCAACATCCTTCTGTAATCTGCCGTAATATACGGTTCACACTCTGCACAGTTCGCAATAATATATTCTATCTTTTCAGGTTCTTTCGGAGAAAGCTTTACCCTCGTAGGAAACCTGCGCCTCCCATTCCGACAATACCGGCTTCACCGATTCTCTCAATGATCTCTTCTCTTGTCATCTCACCAAAAGGTTTCACCGTAAGATCGTTTATTTCCGCGTATTCTCCATCATTTTCAATGATGATACATTCTGTTTTTGTACCTGCCGGATTAAACCGATATTCAATTCCTTTCACAGTTCCGGATACAGAAGCATGGATCGGTGATGACACAAAACCTCCTGCTTCCGCAATCTTCTGTCCTTTTAAAACATGATCTCCTTTTTTTACGATCGGATTCGCAGGCGCTCCGATATGCTGTGAAAGCGGATACGCCAGTTCCCCTTTCGGCAGTAATGTACGTATTTCACTGTCTTTTGAAAAACGCTTTCCGTCATCCGGATGGATACCGCCTTTAAATGTCAGAAGTCCCATGATATTCTTCCTTTCTTTCCCGCCGAAACAGAATCTACTTATCACACTCTATTCCCGCATTATTTTCATATTACGTTATTTTACTAGAATGAAGCATAAAAATCCAGTCATTCAAACGACAAAATCATACAATTCTGTATTTTCAGAAGAATGTTATCTTTTTAACATAATAAAGAGAACGACACTCTATGCAAGTATCGTCCCCTATCTTATCCATTATATAAAATACAAAAGATAATTACTCAGCATCTGCTTCGTAATCAACAGATACTGCATCTTCTTCATCACGATCAGCTTCCAATGCTTTCATGCTCAGGCTGATCTTCTTCTCTTCTTCGTTCAGGTCAACAATCTTAGCTGTAATCTCCTGACCTACAGAAAGAACATCCGATGGTTTCTCAACATGTTCTCTCGAAATCTGAGATACATGAAGAAGCGCATCAACTCCCGGTGCAAGTTCAACAAATGCACCGAAATCTGTCATACGTGCAACTTTTCCTGTGATCACTGTACCTACTGCAAAGTTCTCTGAAGCATTCGCCCACGGGTTTGTCTCCGGGAACTTCAAACTTAAGGCAACTTTTGTATCGTGAATGTCTTTCACAAGAACAGTAAGAGTATCACCTACGTGGAAGTTTTTCTTCGGATTATCAATTCTTCCCCATGACATTTCAGAAATATGGAGAAGTCCGTCAACTCCGCCAAGATCAACAAACGCTCCGAAATCCGTCACATTTTTGATCACGCCGTCTACTCTGTCTCCGACTTGTAATCTTGCAAACAGTTCTTTCTGTTTCTCGGCACGTTCTGCAACAAGAAGCTGTCTTCTGTCTCCGATCACACGGTTTCTTCTCGGATTGAACTCGCTGATTACGAATTCAATTTCCTGACCTTCATATTTTCCAAGATCTTTCTCATAAGAATCAGATACAAGGCTTGCCGGGATAAACACTCTGACTTCATCAACTGTAGCGCAAATGCCGCCTCCGAGAATCTGTGTAACTGTAGCTTTGAGGACTTCTTTGTTCTCAACGCTTCACGCAGTCTCTCATTTCCTTTCTCGGCTGCAAGTCTCTTATATGTAAGAAGAACCTGACCCTCTCCGTCGTTTACTTTCAAAACTTTGACTGTCATCGTATCACCTACGGATACTACTTTTGTGAGGTCAACTGACGGATCGTTGGAGTATTCATTCTTTGTAATGATACCGTCTGCCTTATAACCGATATTCAGGATAATCTCTTCCGGTTTTACATCGATTACCGTTCCCTCAACTACTTCTCCATTGTGAATCGTTTTAAATGACTCGTCTAACATCTGTTCAAAAGATAATTCTGACATTATTTTGAACCTCCTCAATTATATTGTTGGGCGTGGATGCCCCTGCTGTAATACCTACTGTTTCCACTGACCCTAATTGATTCAAATCCAAATCGTCAAGTGTCTGTATATAGTACGTATTGTCACATGCTTTGCGGCAGATCTCAACTAATTTCTGAGTATTGGAACTATGTTTATCTCCAATAACGATCATAGCATCCACCGACTCTGCAATGCTTTCAGCTTCAGTCTGACGCTCTTTTGTAGCATTACAGATTGTATTTAAAACACTTACATCATAACTCTTTTTCATTATAATTTCAACTAAATCTTTAAATTTATTGTAATTAAATGTCGTCTGGGAAACAATGCAGATTTTCTCTTTTCGATCAGCTGTAAAACATTCCGCATCTTCCGCACTTTGTATGACGGTTACATTGTCTTTCGCCCATCCTTTTATCCCTACAACTTCAGGATGTTCCGGGTTTCCGATTATAATAATATGAAATCCCTCTCCGCTCTTTTCAGATACAATATTATGAATCTTTTTCACAAATGGGCAGGTAGCATCTACAATTCTAAGACCTTTTTGTTCGATCTTTTCATAAATGCGTTTTTCCACTCCGTGAGACCGGATAATGACCGTACCTTGACTGATCATATCCAAATCTTCTTCAGAACGTAGTACGATAACCCCTTTATCCCTCATATCTTTGATAACTTCTTCATTGTGGATAATCGGACCATACGTATAAATCTGTCCACACTTTGTATCTACCTGCTTATATACCGTGTCAACCGCCCGCTTTACTCCGAAACAAAATCCGGCAGTCTTTGCTTTTATCACTTTCACTGTATTTTCCTCTCACTAATTACAGAAGCTGCATATTTTACTTACCACTTCATCAATCGTCATATCCGAACTGTCTACTAAGATCGCATCCTCTGCTTTTTTCAACGGTGCAATTTCTCTTGTCATGTCACGTTCATCTCTTTCCTTGATATCCCGTGCAATCTCGTCAAAGTCACATGATTCCCCTTTTGACGCAAGCTCATCATATCTACGTTTTGCTCTTGTTTCTACGCTGCAGTCAGATAGATTTTCACATCTGCATTCGGAAGAATATTTGTTCCGATATCCCGTCCGTCCATGATCACATCTTTTTCGCGTGCCAGCGTTTTCTGCAATTCTAAAAGCTTTTCCCTAACCGCCGGGATAGCCGACGTTTTTGACGCCATATTTCCAACTTCTTCTGTACGAAGCATGCCTGTAATATTTTCACCGTTTAAATAAACCTGCTGTACTCCGTTTTCGTACACAATACTTACATCTGCATCTATGCACGCTTTTGCAACAGCCTCTTTGTCTTCCGGCGAAATTCCTTTTTTCAGAAAATGGATCGCCAATCCTCTATACATTGCTCCTGTATCTACATATATATATCCTTTTTCTTTCGCCACCAGTTTTGCTATCGTACTTTTTCCGGCTCCTGCCGGGCCGTCCACCGCCACATTATATCCCATTTTCTTTCCCCTTTCTTACTGCTTTTTCTTTTATTCTTCTCTTCCGGCATTCATTCCCGCAAGATATGCCGTAGACCATGCAATCTGAAGATTATAACCTCCTGTAAGAGCATCAAGATCCAAAACTTCTCCCGAAAAATATAAATTTTTAACAAACTTTGACTCCATTGTTCCCGGATGGATCTCTTTTACGCTTACTCCGCCTTTTGTAATGATCGCCTCGCTATAGCTTCTTAAACTTGTAAGCGTCATTTTAAAATCTTTGATCAGACGTACAAACCGCATTCTTTCTTCTTTTGTAATCTCATTTACTTTCTTTTCTTCCGCAATACCTGAAAGTTCTGTCATAACAGGTTTTAGTTTTGCCGGAAACAAACTATCGACTGCATTTTTAAACTGTTTGTTATGATTCGCATCGAACTCTCTGAGAATCCGTTTGTCGAGTTGTTCTTCTGTAAGCGCCGGTTTTAAGTCGATATGTAAAGTCAGCTCTTTTTCTTTCAGCCTTTTTCCTACAATACTGCTAGCGCTTAAAATAACCGGACCTGTCACTCCATAATGGGTAAACAGCATCTCTCCGAATTCTTCATATAATTTCCTTTTTCCGTCGGTCACACGGATACATACGTTCCGAAGCGACAGACCCTGAAGCTGTTTTGCATACCATTCTTTTACTTCCATCGGAACGAGAGCCGGAAAAAGTTCGGTAACCTTATGCCCGCATGTTTTTGCAAATCGGTATCCGTCTCCTGTCGATCCTGTAGCAGGATAAGAAATCCCTCCAGTCGCTATGATCACCGCATCTGCGTCAACAAAATGCTGCTTTTGTTTTTGGGAATCATCAGAAATAATGATTCCTGTTATTTTCTCGTTTTCTACACATATTTTTTCCACTTCCGTACAAAGAGATATCTGAACGCCGAGACGGTGCAGTTCTCTTTGAAGCGCCCCGATTATATCCGACGAATGATCGGAAACAGGAAAGACTCTGTTTCCTCTTTCAACCTTCGTCTTCACACCGAGATTTTCAAAAAGTCGATCACCTGTTCATTCGTAAAACTGTAAAATGCACTATATAAAAACTTTGGGTTACTGACTACCGCCTGAAATAATTCTTCAACATCCGATGCATTTGTAATATTACAGCGTCCCTTTCCCGTTATAAATAATTTCCTGCCCAATCTGTCATTTTTCTCATAAATCTGAACATGATGCCCGTTTTCGGCGGCAAATACAGCCGCATCATTCCTGCGGCTCCGCCTCCGACAACTATCACTTTACTCATCTTTTCCTCCTGCCGTTTCATCCGGGAAAAACGAACGTTTCATAGGATCTAATTCATCTCTGCTGTACACTTCATATTCTCCCCATATTTCCTCTAACGTCTCAAGTGTTGATACAACTTCTTTTTGTCTCTTCATGCAAAGCGCCACTACGAGAGCATTCACTACGCTTAACGGCGCTACAAGAGAGTCTACGATCGACGCCATATCACTTCTTGCAATCAGATTGCACGATGAATACAGATTCATAGGCGAATGGACGCTGTCCGTTAAAGTGATCACTTTTGCCTTTCGGTTACTTGCAAACTCCAATGCTTTTAATGTCCGCATAGAATATCTCGGAAAACTGATCCCTATGATAACATCATGTTCGTTAATTCTGATCAACTGTTCAAATATTTCACTGGAACTGTTACATCGACAACAGATACGTTATCACAAACAAGATTTAAGTAAAATCCTAAAAATGATGCTAACGGAGCGCAGCTTCTGATCCCTATTACATAAACTCTCCTCGCATTCAGGAGCGTGTCAATCGCAAGATCAAATGCTTTATGGTCGATATCTGCAAGAGTCATCTTAATCTTATCTATATCGGATTGAAGAACAGTTTCCAGTATTTCACTTTGGCTGATTCTTCCATACGTCACTTCCATCCTCTGGATCGAATTCAGCTTATTACGGACAAGTTCTTCTAATGCCTTTTGAAATCCCGGATATCCTTTATAGCCAAGCTGTGTAGCGAATCGCACTACAGTTGACTCACTGACCCCGACGATCTCTCCTAATTTGGCAGCCGTCAAAAAAACCGCTTTGTCGTAATCATTGCATACATAATCTGCAAGACGCCGCTGTCCTTTACTCATTTTTTTATATTTTTCTTTAATTCTTAATAAAAGTTCATTTGTCGTTGTTTCATTTTGTCCCATTTTTGTTTCCTACTTTTTCTCAATTATCACCAACTGATTATATCTTATTTTTTCTTTACTGTCATTGTCCGATTTGCAGATGTGCATAATTTATATCGGTCTTGTATATCGCTTCAGCCACTCTCGCTCGTTCTCCTCTAAATACATTCCGACTTTTTCATAAACGGCAGCATGATATTCGTTCAGCATCTTTTTTTCTTCATCACTCATTTTTCAGGGAGAATTGCATCAAGATCAATCGGAACATAGGTAAGCGGCTCAAATTTCAAAAACTTTCCGAACTCGTTCTGCGTATCTTCTACGACAAGAAGATCATTTTCAATTCTGACGCCATGTCGGCCTGCTCTGTAAATCCCCGGTTCATCTGTAATTATCATATTTTTTTGAAGAGCCGGCGCAGCATTTTTGCCTTCCTTCCATCTGAAATTAATCGGAGGCTCGTGAATATTCAAAAGATATCCAACCCCATGACCCGTGCCATGATTAAAATTCAGCCTTTCCTTCCAAAACACTTCTCTTGCAAGACAGTCTAAATTCGCACCGCTGCACCCTTCCAAAAACACAGCGTTCATAAGTCTGAGCATCGAACGCAAAACAAGAGTGAAATCTTCTTTTTCCTGATAACTCACTTCACCTAAAGCCACGGTTCTTGTAATATCAGTCGATCCATCCTTATAATGTCCTCCGGTATCTGTTAAAAGAAAATGCCCCTTTTCTAATCGTGCGTCGCTTTCCTTCGATGCACTGTAATGGACAATCGCTCCATGTTCGTAGTATGCGCTGATTGGTTCAAAACTTGGTCCTAAATATCCATCCTGCTCTTTTCTAAACTCTTCTAAACGAGCGGAAGCTGACCGTTCGGTAATCTCTGTTTTCCCGATATTTTCTTTCAGCCAATATATAAATTTTGTATGTGCAGCCGCATCCTTTAAATGCGCCCTGCGAATATGCTCTGTTTCAATATCATTTTTTACAGATTTCATTATGATTTCCGGATTCTCTTTCTCTATCATTTCAGTTTCATCCGGTATCAATTTATATAAAGCATAGCTAAGACGCTCGGGATCTATCAGCATTTTCTTCCTGCCGCTTAGTTTTCCGACCGCATTTTCGATTTCTGTATATGGTCTTAGAGCAACATGATTTTTCGCAAATTCCCGCTTCATATCATCGGAGAACTTTTCTTCATCTGCAAACAATTCAACATGATCCTTATAGATATTAAATATGCCAAAACAAGAGGACAACACAAGATATCGTTTCCTCTGATGTTTAATAGCCACGCAATATCATCAAGACTTGATAACAGATGTACATCAGCTCCTGATTCATCCATCTTACACCTTACTCTTTCCAACTTAGAAGCTGCTGTTTCTCCCGAGTAAAATTCATCCAAAAAGAACGCTTTTTCCGTCGGCAAAGGCGGTCTGTCTTTCCAGACAACATCGACAAGATCCGAAAGATAAGACAGCGCTCCGCATTTTTCTTCGGCAATCTTTTCAAATTCTTTTCCTTGTTCTACCCGAATCGTACGGCCATCAAATCCGATCTTTCCGCCTTCCGGCAATTCTGTCCGTATAAATTCTTCGATTTCCGGGCAGCCCGGCTCCCCTGCTTTAAAAAGGATGATCTCACTGCCCTGCAGTTCTTGTTCTGCCTGTATAAAATAGCGCCCGTCTGTCCAAAGCCCCGCTTTCTCCTCTGTAAACACCACAGTTCCAGCAGAGCCTGTAAATCCGGTCATATATTGACGTTCCTTAAAATATTCACCTATATATTCACTGTTATGATAATCTGTTGACGGAATAATATAAAGATCTATCTTTTCCCGTCTCATCTCGCTCTAAGAGCCTTAATTCTATCTGAAATGCTTCCCGAATATTTCATTCAAGACCTCCCGCTTCTCAAAATTCCTTTTTATGATACCACTAAACGAAAAAGAGTACAAATAAAACAGGATCGATCTCCTGAATAAATTCAATCGTTCGATCCTGTCACTATTCCTTTTATCTATACCGGATATGCTCCGTTCTTAGTATCTGCTACTGCAGCGTCAACTTTTGTCTGCTGTGCCTGTCTGTATTTAAAGAAATCAACGGCAACCTGCGGGAATAATGCATACGTAAGAACATCTTCATCCTGCTGTATCCACTGCTCGCACTCTTTGCGAAGTGTATCGAGCTCATTCGGGATCAAATCTGCCGGACGACATGTGATGATCTCTGCATTCTCACCTAAAATCTTTTTCTGAAGCTGAGCGTCAACCGGTTTTACAGTCGCGCCATATTTTCCTGCAAGAATATCTTTTGTCTCTTTTGTCGCCATCTTATATCTCTCACCCATCAGAACATTAAATACAGCCTGTGTTCCGACAATCTGAGAAGACGGAGTAACAAGCGGCGGCTCGCCAAGATCTTTACGCACGCGTGGTACTTCCTCAAGCACTTCATAGAATTTTTCTTCCGCTCCCTGTTCTTTTAACTGAGATGTCAGATTAGAAAGCATTCCTCCCGGAACCTGATATAATAAAGTCTTAATATTAACTCCGAGGTTTTTCGGATTAAGCAGTCCGCTTTCAAGCGCTTCATCTCTGATCGGACGGAAATAATCCGCAATCTCAGATAACAGTTTCTGATCTAATCCAGTATCATACGGCGTACCTTTGAACGTTTCCACCATCACTTCCGTTGCCGGCTGCGACGTTCCGAGAGCAAACGGAGACATTGCGGTGTCAATGATATCAGCTCCTGCCTCTACAGATTTCATATAAGTCATCGAAGCAACTCCCGATGTATAATGTGTATGCATTTCAATCGGGATATTTACTGCCTCTTTCAGCGCTGTGACAAGTTCTGTCGCTTCATACGGAACAAGAAGTCCTGCCATATCTTTAACACAAATAGAATTCGCTCCCATATCTTCGATTCTCTTTGCAAGATCCACCCAGTAATCAAGAGTATACGCATCGCCAAGTGTATAAGACATCGCTACCTGTGCATGTGCTTTTTCTTTATTTGCGGCCGTCACTGCTGTCTTCAAGTTTCTGATATCATTCAGACAATCAAAAATTCGGATAATATCAATTCCATTTGCCGCTGATTTTTGTACAAAGTATTCTACTACATCATCTGCGTACGGGCGATACCCCAGAATATTTTGTCCGCGGAACAGCATCTGAAGTTTTGTATTTTTAAATCCGTCACGGAATTTACGAAGCCTCTCCCATGGATCTTCTTTCAGGAAGCGCAAAGACGCATCAAACGTAGCTCCTCCCCAGCATTCAACTGCATGATAACCGACCTGATCCATCTTTTCAATGATCGGAAGCATCTGTTCTGTAGTCATTCTTGTAGCGATCAATGACTGATGCGCGTCACGCAGAATCGTTTCTACTATTTTAACCGGTTTTTTTTCAATTTCTGCCATTTATTTTTCCTCCATCAATTACTTAACGCCAAAGATTGCCATAAATGTTCCGGCTGCAACCGCAGTACCGATAACACCCGCGACATTCGGACCCATCGCATGCATCAATAAGAAGTTAGTCGGATCAGCCTCGGCTCCCACTTTCTGTGAAACACGCGCCGCCATAGGAACTGCAGATACGCCCGCAGACCCAATCAGCGGATTGACTTTTCCTTTCGTTGCCCAGCACATGATTTTACCGAACAACACTCCCGCCGCTGTACCGAACGCAAATGCAATCAGTCCGAGAGCAACGATTTTTAAAGTATCCCAATTCAAGAACGCCTCAGCGCTTGTTGTCGCTCCCACAGATGTTCCGAGCAAAATTACAACGATATACATCAACGCATTAGAAGCGGTCTCTGTAAGCTGTCTTACAACACCGGACTCTTTAAACAAGTTTCCGAGCATAAGCATACCTACAAGAGGAGCTGTCGTCGGAAGAATCGTACAAACAACGATCGTTACAATGATCGGGAAAAGAATTCTCTCTAATTTTGATACCGGACGAAGCTGCTCCATCTTGATCTTACGTTCTTTCTCCGTCGTAAGAAGTTTCATGATCGGCGGCTGGATGATCGGTACAAGTGACATATAAGAATATGCCGCTACCGCGATCGGTCCGAGAATCGCTGTCTGTTGCAGTTTTCCGGCAAGGAAAATAGATGTCGGTCCGTCAGCTCCTCCGATAATGGAGATCGCTGCGGCAGCTTTATCTGAAAATCCCATTGCCATAGCGCCTAAATATGCAGCAAAGATACCAAACTGAGCGGCAGCTCCGAGAAGGAAACTTTTCGGGTTCGCGATCAAAGGTCCGAAATCCGTCATTGCTCCTACACCGAGGAAGATCAAAGACGGAAGGATCGACCACTCGTCAAGGACATAGAAGTAATAAAGTAATCCACCCGTACCATTCGCTGAGTCCTCGGCATGAAGCATAATATCAGGATAGATATTTACAAGCAGCATACCGAAAGCAATCGGTACAAGCAGAAGCGGCTCAAAGCCGTGTCTGATTGCTAAATAGAGAAACACACACGCAACTGCGATCATGATCAGGTTTCCGACCGTAAGATTCATAAACGCTGTCTGTTCAATGAGGTTTCCCAGTGTATTTGAAATATATTCCATTTGTTAAAAACCTCCGTCAGTAACTAATTTAACGTAGCTAATACTGCTCCTGATTCTATCGCATCTCCTACAGCCACATCAATACTTGCGATCGTTCCCGCTTCCGGTGCAACAACCGGAATTTCCATCTTCATTGCCTCGATCACGATCACTGTATCACCCTGTTGAACACTCTGACCTACGCTTGTCGGGATCTGGAATACTTTTCCTGCCGCGCCTGCTTTCACCTGAATGTTTCCTGCGCCCGCTGCTTTTGCCACTGGAGCAGGTGCCGCTTTCGGAGCCGGAGCTGCTTTCGGAGCCGGTTTCAAAGCCGGAACAGCGCCTGCGCCTTTTTCTTCCACTGTTACATCATATACATTCCCATTTACTGTAATTGTATAATTTTTCATTTTCTTATCTCCTTTTCTTTAATTCCATTTATTTGATTTTCTTCTCTTTATAGAACGAACGATAAATCCGTCTGCCGATGTTCCTTCAGATGCCGCGATTGCCGCCGCAATTACCGCTGCAAGCTCTGTATCCTCCGTAACATCTTCCGACACTTCCGGCATCTCCGTTTTCAAAGCTGCCGTTGGTTTTTCATTTACAATCTCTGTTTTTGCACTCTTTTTAAACTTCTGTTCAAGCGCCGGAATAAATTTAAACAGTGAAATAATAAATGAAATAAAGATCAATACAACAAAAACCGTTCCCATTCCGAGAATCGTATTAAGTCCTGCTTTTTTCAAAATCTCCGCCGTACTGTAATGTGCTCCGATCGTCAGACTCTCGATATTTCCTTTCTTATCAAACGCAAATTCAAGCGCTCCGTCTCTTTCCGCAAAATCTCCTTCAACAGTCAGAAGTGCGCCTTCATTTGTTGTTTCCATTGTATAACCGTCTTTTAAGCCGACAAACTCTCCGCATTCTTGTTCTCCGGCATCCCACGCCCCCATCATCGTCAGGAAATTTTCTCCTGTTACAGGTACGCCTGCCTGAAGAAGAGTCATTTCAAGTTCAAGATCAGACATATCGGAAAAGTTCTGAAAATCCGCCTCTCCCATCATACTGAAATTCTGAACTATAAAATCGGCATACTGCTCAAGCTGTTCCTGATCATATTCTACTGTATCATCAGACTTTCCGCATCCCGAAAAACTAAAAACAAGAATGAGGATAAGCCCTAATAAACTGATTTTTTTCTTCACTTCGCCTCACCTCACTAAACCGTACCGTGTTTCTTATTCGGACGATCCTCTCTCTTTGTAAACAGCATCTCAAATGCGCCGATCACATATTTTCTCGTATCGGCAGGCGTGATGATCGCATCAACATATCCTCTGCGAGCCGCTGATTTAGCACTGGATTGGATTTTTTCATATTCTGCCGCTTTCTCTTTTTGTGTTTCCATGTCCGCGTCATCATACATGATACGAGCCGCAAGGTTTGCATCCATCATACCGATCTTTGCATTTTCCCATGCATATACCATGTCCGCACCGATTGATTTGCTGTTCATCGCGATGTATGCGCTTCCATAAGCATTTCCTATAATTACATTCACTTTCGGCACTGTTGCCTCAGCAAACGCATAAGTCATTCTTGCCACAGCTCTTGCCATATCTTTTTCAGAGTCGAGCGTAGCTGAAAATCCTTCTACATTTGTCAATGTGAGCACCGGAATCGAGAATGCATCACAGAAATTCACAAAGTCAACCGCTTTCTTACAGCCATCCACTGTAAGTGCACAATCAAATGATGCTGCCTCTGTTCCGTCTTCTGCGTAAACTTTTGTACGATTCGCAACAGCCCCGACCGTCATACCGTTCAGACGAATAACCCTGTCACCATTTCTTTTGCGTAATCTTTCTTCATCTCTGTAAAAATCTGATCATCTGCAATCTGTGAAAGAACGATTGCAGTATCGGCTGCCGCATTTTCAACATCCGGACAAATACGATTCAGATCGTCCATACATTCTTCATAGGACAGATCATCTTCATTATTTGCCGGGATCATGCAGATCAAAGAACGAATTTCATTTAAAATATCCGCTTCTGTTCCGATACCGTCGACAAGACCTGCGTCTCACTCTGGTATTTTGCAGCGGAAGTATCACATCTTGAAATCTCGTTTCCTGCAAGCGCATTCGGAGAATTTACAAAAAGCTTTCCGCTTTTTTCTTCCATGAATGTAAAGTCAGCAAGTCCCGGAACAACTGCAAGTCCGCCGCCGCACATACCGAAAATCGCCGCAATCTGCGGAACAACTCCCGATGCCATTGCCTGCTTGTAGTAAACACTTCCAAAAGCTTCTAAAGCATCCGTAGCTTCCTGAAGTCTCAATCCGGCACAATCGATAAGACCGATGACAGGAGCTCCCATCTTCATCGCCATATCATAGATATTTGCGATCTTCTTTGCATGCATCTCTCCAATCGCTCCGTTGAGCACTGCGGCATCCTGACTGTACACATACACAAGATTGCCGTCAATCACTCCATAACCGGTAATAACACCATCAGCCGGAGTTTCTTTTTCCTGCAAGTTGAAATCTGTGCTTCTGGCAGTAACTGCGCCGCCGATCTCAACAAAGCTTCCCTCATCAAGCAATGTAGCAATTCTTCTGCCGCTGAGTTTCCTGTTGCATTGTAGCTCATATTTTAGCCCTCCATATAAATAAATTTGTTTAAATAAACCAAAATTTCTGCCTATTTTAGTATATACTAACATCTATAAGATTTCAATTAAAACTTACTGCAAGGCTTTCTCTTTATTCCTCCAAAACCCCCGCCTCTCTTAATTTTCTCAGAAAAGTTTTCATGCTTTTTTGCGCCTGCTCAGGTTCAATCTCATAAATCTCCAGCATGGACTCTAACAACTTATCCTCATCTGTATTTTCTTTCAGAAGATCCCACAATTCTCCGCCTGTCTCATTAAGGTTGATCATACCATGAAAGTTTTTTGCCGCTTCTCCAATTGGAACGACTACGACGCGTTCTCCTACCTGACGTTTGATAAATCCTTCTTTTATTTTCATCTTCGTATTCTCCTGATTTTATTTCTTTTTTATCGCCTTAATTGTGTTTCTTCAAACTTATACTTTACTCAAAGTCTCATAAGCCACCCGTACAGCTTCTGCTGAAATATTGCACTTTAATACAAAAAACGGAAGCTTTTGAACAAAATCGTCTGCCAATCCCATGAACTCGATCAACGTCTCAGGATCTTCAGGGAAAAACAGTTGATGAAACACTCTGTCTATAACTTCCTTATCAGCAATCTTTTGAATCTTATTTTCTTCTCCCCGTTCAATAAAGCAAACTGCCTGAATCGGCGCAGAACTTTGACTTCCAAACTTTTCTTTTCCCATCCACGGTGTGCCATATGCATACCATACGCCGTCTTTACATCTGATGATCGGCTTATCCCCGTTAATATAACTTGCTCTGCCTTCAAAATACTCGACCCACAGCTTCGTATGTGTTGTCTTTCCGACTCCGCTCTTCGCGGTAAATACATACGCTTTTCCGTCTAACTCCAATACGGCGCCGTGCATAACAAATGCCTGAAAGGCAATCAGCTTTCTTGCGATCGCACGGTAAATACATGTACTCTCACACAAAGCTCTGCTCACGCTTTCTGCACGATACCCCGCGTATTCCGTTTCAATTTCTTCATCTGTAACAGACACTTCAATATCCGGTTCGTATCCTTCATTCACCCTCCATGTTTCACATTGTTGTTCAATATACGGATATTTATAATGAATTCGGATACATAAATCTGCTGTTTTAATAAGCAGTGTTTTCTTCTTCATATCATTTCCCTTCCCTGCTACTTTTCACACTCTCTCATAATTTATAATCTACTAAAGTATACAAAAAAAAGAAAGGTTCGACAAGACTCTCTATTCTCGCAAACCTACTTTTTCTTACTTTTTTCCTGTATTCATTTCTTCTTTATTCGCTGTAAAATATGTTTCACTCGAAGGATCAACACACGAATCCAAAAGAAGTCGCACCATAAATGAACATACAGACGATACTTCCGATCTGTTATATATATATGCTCTTCTCTACGATAAAACTCTGTCACTACACCGACTATCCATTCATCCGGCACATTCTCTTTCCACCAACGATTGTCCCCACAGATAACATACCCATTCTTCTTCACATGCAGAATACGATGCAGTACATATTTCCCGTCCGGTCTTCGATAAAGTGGAAGGTCATATCGCTTCAGTCTTCCATGAACCGGTTCTATAATAATTGTATCCTTTCGATTACGCAGCATCGGTTCCATGCTGTCTCCAACCGTTGTGGAGACACAAGCTTTCCCCGATCGAAGTTCTTCTTCCAAAGATGTATTACGCATAAATTCATTGCCTCATATGCTTACTTTTCTATCTTAATTTTATTCAGATCCCAATACAACAGATATATCTTTTTTTCTGTTCAAAAACATAAAATTCAATCAATATATAATGATAAAAAGCAAGGGTATCGCATCTCGTACGATACCCCACATTACTTCTGCCAGAAATGTTACTTTACGGATCCTCACCCTCGATAGTCCCACCATCTTCGTTATCTTCTATAACAGAAGTTGTAATGATATCCTCATCCTGAAATTTAATAACTTCCATCCCCGGCTCTAAAAATGCTCTTTTCATCTTTCTCTTCTCCTCTTAATTTTATTATTTTACTTCATAGCTCACAACATCACTATATACAGTCTGTTCCTCACCGTTCTTATCCGTGTATACAACATAACCTTTTGCATACCAAATATTCGGCTTTGTGCATTTTACACTAACAGAATAATTTCCTGCTAAACCTGTGGTCGTTGCTACTTTAGTAATAATTCTGTCTGCTTCCAGCTTAAACGCTTCTTGATTATCTTTATACAAGGCTTCCCATGCTGGTTTGCTTGTTAAAATCATTCCATGTTTTACAATCTTACATCCTTCAGGTACTGAACGTTTTGCCGTATATTTAATAGTCTGCGTAGATTTATTGTATGACACGCTGCACAACATAGCTGCCTGCGGAGTTACTTCTTCTCCAGCATCTACATAAACCGCTTCTATCGTTGTATCTCCATATACTGTGAAAGTATACGGACTCGAATAACAGATAGGAGTTCCATTGAATGTCCAGTGTGAGAACTTCTTGTCTTTCACAGTCTGTGCAACAACTCTCACCTGTTCTCCGATTTCACAGTATTTTGTTTCTATCTGATCGTTATTATTGATTGTAACTACTGCTTTTAATTGTAATTCTTCGATTGAAGCATTTAATGCATCAACAACTAATTTCACATCTTCCACAGAAAGGTTCGCGTTCTCTTTCGCAAGTTTCGCATTCTCCAAATTTTCTCTAAGAGCTGTTTTTGAAGCTTCTGTATATTTATTTTCAAAATTCTCTTCCCGTATTTTCTCTTCTGCTGCTTTGATTGCTACATCTAATGCTGTATCATCACGAGTAACAACAACTGTACATTGTGCTTTCTTTTCCGGATTCATTGTGGAAGTTGCTGTAATAATCGCCGTTCCCGCACTATTAGCTGTAACTAATCCAGTTGCACTATCAACAGAAGCGATACCCTCTGCATCAGATACCCAGAGAACTTCTTGGCTAGCATTATCCGGTGCAACTATAGCCGTTAATTGTACTGTCTCACCGACTTTCAAATTGGCCTCAGTTACATTTAATGTAACTTCTGTTACCGGAACATACTCTTGCAATCCTGCAATCGCCTGTTCTAACGCTGTAATCTTCTGCTCAACAACTACCATATCCGGAACTTCCGCAGAATCGCTTCTTGTAATGCTGATCGTGCCTCTTTAACTGCCTGTTTGGAAGCTTCTGTATAACTGTTCCCTTCTTCAATACCACTTACTTCTTCTAAATACTGAACTGCATAATCTTTTGCAGTAACTTCCATCACTACCGGTTTCAAACCACTTGCCCATGCATTCTTTGTAGTTGCTCCTAAACGAAGCCATTCTCCTGTGTGGACTCTTGCAATTTTACTTGTAATTGTACTATTTGCACCAACGATATTACGGAATAAATCTTTGCCATCCTGATTATCACTTGAGTGGCAGACAAAGAAACTCGGTGCCGGACTGCTTGCCTGTGTTATCGGACTTTCCAATGTCATCTTAAAATAACCATTCTTTGGAGCTTTCCACGCATATGCTACTGCTGTATACGCCTCACCTTGAAATGTAGATGTAATTTCATCCTTATTCAGCTTTGCGTAATAATATGTGCCATCCAAGCCCTTATCATCATTCATCCAGCTTTTTTCACCGTTATCTTTTGTTTTTAATGCATTTGCCGGAATATCAATCCACCCTCCTTCTGAAGCTTCTTAATCTGATAATGCCATCTATCTGCATTCTCTGTCTGATCAGCCAAATTGCCATATGCAACTTCATAATCCCAAAAATCTGATTCTTTATAGAAATTATAAGTTACTCCTTCTGTTCCCTCAGTTTCTTCAAACACACGAATGCGCTTTGCCGCCACATACTGTTGTCCGCCATTCGCATAAATCGATGTTGCAACAAGACGGATATGCGTTGCGGTTACTGCTTCGTTAAATACAATCTCCTGTGCAGTACGAGCATTCTGCAAATTTCCGGCCGCACCTGCAATATCATGAAATCATCATCTCTCGGTTCGCCCTGCTGAACATTGGCATATTGAACCTTATATGCATTAATAGAACCCATACCATTGTCTCTTGACAGATAAGTTATTTTCTTAATTTTTTTTGCTTCTCCAAATCCTGTCTGAATCCAAATAGGATTGCTTGCGCTTACTAATCCACTGTTTACTTCCCCTTCTACAGGATTTCCCTGATATCTAGAATGCCACCAATGATTCTCATCATCAAATGCCCACCAGCTTCACCATCATTATCCCAAGCTGCCGGTTTCGCTCCGAATTTGCTTTTGCATTTGCCTTCAGTAACTCTGACTTCAATCTCCTTAAAACTTTTCTTCTACATG
>ENA-OQAA01000224-OQAA01000224.1-human-gut-metagenome-genome-assembly--contig:-NODE-224-length-40199-cov-4.636604_pt1 | contig 40199 bp, 44 predicted proteins | sample MGYA00242489_ERZ504515 | MGnify/ENA primary metagenome ERZ504515 (study PRJEB26092, sample SAMD00036237) | human gut metagenome | host: Homo sapiens | study: EMG produced TPA metagenomics assembly of... | reverse complement strand
AGCATGTTTTGTGCTTCTTGGATACTGTATGGATGAACTATCGTAACAGTTCAGCCCGCGCCATTCGTAAAACCGCACTGCGTGCTTATTGTGCTGGCGCCACTGTTTTACTCATGAATAGGCGCTTAGCACATACAGATATCCACTTGCAAAAACATGCAAGCATGTTTTGTGCTTCTTGGATATCTGTATGGCTGAACTGTTAGACAAAAACCGACATTTTACTTGCCCGAATTATAAAAATATAGTAGTATTAATTTTTAAAGGAGAGGAAATTATGTGGTATTGGATTATAGTAGCTTTACTTGTGTCGGGCTGTGCCGCGATGTTGTTTGTATCGTTTTCGGGAATCAAACAGAGCAAAGCGGAGTTGGCGCGGGCAGAAGGAAGAGGAAGAAAAAAACGTCGGGATGAATATGAAGATGAGTATGAGGCGGAAGTCCGCACGCGTTCAAAACGAGAACGAGAGGCGCAAGCGTATGCAAAGGATCAGCGCCCGAAACGTAAGAAACGCCGCTGGAAGATCATTCTGGAAGATATTGACAGTTGGGAAAAATATAGCTTTACATTTTGCGACAGCGTAGGGATCGGCAGAGGAAAGGACGGAAGCATGTATGAGAGATATCTTCCGCTCACTTCTGACGGAAGGATCTCCAAGCTTCATTGTGTAATCATACATAAGAATGACAAATTATATGTAAAAGACGAGGATTCGAGAAACGGTACATATTTAAACGGTGTCCGTATCGACCGGCCGATGGAGATCCAAAGAGACGATATTATCGGAGTCGGGGAGACGCGGCTTGAAGTGCAGAGGATTTTGCGTGAGAGCGATTAAACACAGCATATAGAAAAGAACAGTCCGTTTTGCGGGAAGGCAGACAGTTGCCGCACTGTAAAGCGGGCTGTTTGCCGTATAGGAAGCGGCGCGTTTTTGGCAGTCACATTTTCGGGGAATGAACATATAGTACACATATAATATCAGTTCGGGAGTGAGTGCGATGAACGAAAAACTGCCTTATTATATGGCTTATCCGATGCCCTTTTCTTTTGATGACGAGCGGATCGAGAGAATGGATCTTGAATATTTGAAAAGTATGTATCCGAAGATTCCGAAACGGATTCTTCCGTATGTAGAAGAAGAATGCGACCGTATGGAATACGAAAACAGTATGGTGTACGACGCATATCCTGATAAACTGCAGTTGAAGCTGATGTGCACACGGGTGTGTGACAATATCAGACGGCATGAACATATTTGCCGGGAAGAGGATGAGAAGGAGGAAGATTTATCCGAAGATGAAGCAATAACTATGGAGAATCTGAGGGATCTTGTGGAGGTAATGCTGTTTCAGGAGTTATACAAACGCCGTTGTGACCACAGAAGATGTTGTCGCAGATTTTTTAAATAAGCGGAACTGTTTTATGCAAGTTTTGTGAGGCGAAGCGGAACTGTTTGGCAAAAAATATGTTTTAGTTGAAAATTACATGGAATATTTGCTTGAATTTTATGTATATTTTACAGAAATTTTCAAAGAAGCTCTCTTGATTTACTATTAAGATGAAATGTGATAAAATAAATAAGATATAGTAATGTATATTAGGTGGGGAATAAAATAAGGCGGAGAATACATATGAAAAAAAATTTGATTTTTATAGGGATGCCCGCAGTAGGAAAGAGTACGGTCGGCATCGTTGTGGCGAAGCGTCTCGGAATGCAGTTTATCGATACAGATCTGTTGATCCAGGAACAGGAGAAGAAACTTTTGTGTGAGATTATAGCCGAAGTGGGAGAAGATGGGTTTATTGAGATCGAAAACAGGGTGAATGCAGACGTCGATGCGGAAAACGCGGTCATTTCCCCGGGCGGAAGTGTGATTTATTGCGAAGAGGCGATGAAACATTATAAAAATATCGGAACGGTCGTATATTTGAAAGCGTCTTATCAGACAATAAAAAAGAGAATCCGCAATCCGAAAAAGCGCGGAGTTGTTCTGCGCGACGGACAGACGTTTCGGCAGCTTTATGAAGAGCGCGTGAAGTTCTTTGAAAAATATGCGGATATTACGATCTGTGAAGACGGATGCGAGATCGAAGATACGATAGAAAATGTCCTGGAAGAAGTAAAAAACTTGACAATGTACAGTGAACAACACTAGAATGATACGTTGACAAAAGTTGGGATTTAAAAAAAGCCGGATATGTGGTAGAATAAAAACGGCAGACTGAAAAGATATTATAAAGAATATAAGATAGAAAAGAGATATAGAAAAAACGTACGGGAAAGTACAAGTATGATAATAAAATCTAAACAGAGGTGTGATATGGAACAATATATCATAAAAGGCGGAAATCCGCTTGTCGGAGAAGTGGAGATCGGCGGCGCGAAAAATGCGGCGCTTGCAATTTTGGCGGCTGCAATCATGACGGATGAGACTGTTCAGATCGATAATCTTCCTGATGTGAATGATGTGAATGTGATGTTGGAAGCGATCGAGGGAATCGGCGCGATGGTGCAGAGGATCGATCGTCATACAGTAAAGATCAACGGAAGTACGATCGGCGATTTTAATATAGAGTATGATTACATTAAGAAGATCAGAGCGTCTTACTATTTGCTGGGAGCTCTTCTCGGGAAATATAAAAGGGCGGAAGTCGCGCTGCCGGGAGGATGCAATATCGGAAGCAGACCGATCGATCAGCATTTGAAAGGATTTCGGGCTCTTGGAGCGGACGTTGATATTGAACACGGCAAGATTGTCGCAGAGGCGGAGAAACTTCGCGGAACGCATTTGTATTTTGATGTTGTGACAGTCGGGGCAACGATCAATGTGATGATGGCGGCTGCTATGTCCGAAGGTCTTACGATCATGGAAAACGTGGCGAAAGAGCCGCATGTTGTTGATGTGGCAAACTTTTTAAACAGCATGGGCGCGAATATCAGAGGCGCAGGTACTGACGTGATCAAGATTCGCGGCGTGAGATCGCTTCATAAGACGGAGTATTCCATCATACCGGATCAGATCGAAGCGGGAACATTTATGTTTGCGGCTGCGGCGACAAAAGGAGACGTAACGGTATTGAACGTAATTCCGAAGCATCTTGATGCGACGATCTCTAAATTAGTGGATATCGGATGCGAAGTGGAAGAGTTTGACGATGCGGTTCGCGTTGTTGCAAAGAAGCGTCTGAGGTGTACCCAGGTGAAGACGCTTCCGTATCCGGGATATCCGACGGATATGCAGCCTCAGATCGGGGTGGCGCTCGCTTTGGCAAAAGGAACGAGTACGATCACGGAAAGTATTTTTGAGAATCGTTTCAAATATCTCGGTGAACTGGCCCGTATGGGAGCACAGGTAAAAGTGGAAGGCAATTCTGCGACGATTGAAGGCGTTGAGCGGTTTTCGGCTGCTCGTGTGAGCGCGCCGGATCTTCGCGCGGGAGCAGCGCTTTGCATTGCGGGTCTTGCGGCGGAAGGCATTACGATCGTGGATGATATCGTTTATATTCAGAGAGGATATGAGCGGTTTGAAGAGAAACTTAGAGGGCTCGGCGCTATGATCGAGCGTGTATCCAGTGAAAAAGAGATTCAGAAGTTTAAATTGAAAGTTGGTTAAAAAAGGCAGAACCGAGAAACGGTTCTGCCTTTTGGCTCTTTCGGCGATGGAAGATATAAAAAGAAAAAGTGCGGTTTCCGGGAAGTGGAAAGGAAACTGCACTTTTGGCGTTTTGGATAGTTTTTATCGGATTTTTCGAGTGGACTCCCGTACTTTTAATTCTACAGGGAGAAGGATCTGCTGTTTTAATACGGAGTTGCTTTTGATCTGACGAATCAACACTTCTGCCGCCAGTTTTCCCATTTCGGCAGAAGGAAGCCGGACGGTTGTCAGGGCAGGCGAAAAATTCTTGGAAAGGGAGATGTCATTAAAGCCGACGACACCGATGTCCTGAGGACATTTTAAGTTCAGCTTTTTAAGCTGAGAAAGGATGGCGCTTGCCAGAGAATCCGAACCGGCGAAGATCACTTCGGTTTCGGGATGCTTTGAGAGCAGTTCCTTTACCTGTGCCGCACATACTTTTGAATCCCAGTCGCAGTTATAGATCAGTTCGGGATCGTAAGGAATATTATTTGCCCGAAGCGTTTCACGGAAGATCATCATGCGGCAGCAGGAGTCGAAGTCGGATGGGGCGGATGAGTTGGAAGCGCCGCCGATGTAGGCGATCTTTTTGTAACCGCATTTGATAATGTGGTCGAAGATCAGTTGGTTTGCATATACGGTGTTGTATCCTATATTGCAGTATCCGTCAATATAGTTGTCGACAAATACGATTTTTTTATTGAGCGTTGTAATAAATTCAAGAGTTTCGGGCGGAATTTCCGTAATGATCAGTCCGTCCAGTTCCGAAAGCTGCTTTTTGAGTCCGGGAGTCATATTATGCAGCTGGGAATAGCTTACGATCAGGGAAATAAACGCATTGTGAGATGCGCAGTAAGATTGGATCCCTCCCAGAATATCATTGAAATAAGGATCGGAGTAACTATAAGTAAGAGACATGATGCAGCCGATGTGGAGCTGACTTTTTTTTCCTGTATACTGATAATGAAGTTCCTCTGCTGTTTTCAGAACGCGTTCTCTTGTTTCCTGACTTGCCCGAAAATCGGGATCGTTAGAAAGAATTTTGGAAACAGTAGTAATGGAAACGTTTGCCGCTTTTGCGACTTCTCTAATTGTAGCCATAATATCCCTCCTTGTTTAGTAAACATAGTATCACAAAAAATAGAGAATGTAACCTAAATTTTATGTAAATTATCAACAAAAAATAAAGTTTAGTAAACAAAACAGGTTAAAATAACTATAAAAACCAGACAAAAATAAAATAATTTGTTAAAATTACTTGAAAATAAATAAAACAAATATTATTATCTAGATAAACAAAGACAGATTGTTTAGTAAACGGAGGTGCAACATGAAAAAATTTACATTTATAGGAGCAGGATCTTTGGATTTTACAAAAGATCTTGTAAGAGACATTCTTACGTTCGAGGCATTTCGGGATGCGGAACTTATGTTGATGGACATTGATCCGAAACGTCTTGAATATGCGGTAAAAGGAGTACAGAAAATCGTAGATGCCGGAAAATATCCGGCAGTAGTAAAAGGAACGCAGGACCGGAAAGAAGCATTGAAAGATGCGGATGGCGTTCTGATCACGATTTTGCAGGGAGGTGTGGAAGTATGGCGTCATGATATCGAGATTCCGAAGAAATATAATGTAGATATTTGTGTAGGAGATACGCGTGGCCCGTCCGGTATTTTCCGTTTTTTGAGAACGGCTCCGGTGCTTCTCGATATTATAAGAGACTGTGAAGAGGTATGTCCGAACGCGGTAGTTCTCAATTATACGAATCCGATGGCAATGCTCGTAAGTTATCTGCAGTCGATGTCTGACATGAATATTACAGGATTATGTCACAGTGTTCAGGGAACGGCGGAAATGCTTGCAAAATGGATCGGAGCAGAAGAAAAGCAGGTTCGTTATACATGTGCAGGAATCAATCATCAGGCGTTTTATCTTGATTTTGAAGTGGATGGAAAAGATGCTTATCCGGATCTTTATAAAGCAATCGAAAGAGAAGAAGTGGCGGCTGAAGAACCTGTCAGAATCGAAATGTTCAAGAAACTTGGATATTTTAATACAGAATCGTCGGGACATAATTCGGAATATGTGGCATGGTTTAGAAAACGTCCCGATCTGATCGAAAAATATTGTACTCACGGAACAGGATGGAATCCGGGAGCGTACGGATTTATACTGGATGAGTATTTAGGACGGGAAGATACATGGGAAAAGGAATATACGGACTGGCTTGAAAACGGAGAAGTCGATCTTGAAAGAGGAGAGGAATACGCTTCCAATATTTTCAACGCAGTGTTCGGCGATCACACACCTTACTTCTTTAACGGAAACCTGAAAAACCATGGTTATATTACAAATGTGAAACAAGGCGTATGTGTGGAAGTTCCGACAGTCGCAACAGAAGCGGGAATCGTTCCGATCAAACAGATCACGCTTCCGGATCATCTGGCAGTGCTTGTAAATAATTCGGCGCTGATCGAAGACCTTGCCGTGAAAGCTGCCATTGAAGGCGATCCGAACCTTGTATTCCAGGCTGTTTTGTATGATCCGCTTACAAGCGCGGTCTGCAGCATGGATGAAATCCTGAACATGGTTCAGGAGATGCTTGATAAAAATGCAGAGTATTTGAGTTACTTTAAGTCGTTAAAGATAAATATGGAGGTGCTTCATGAAAAAGAGAATCGTTAGTTTAATATTATGTGGGCTCATGGTATTTTCAGCGGCAGGATGTTCAGGCGGCGGAGAAAATAAAGCAGGAAAAGACGACGTTACACTGACAATGTGGACACATATCAATGAGCCGTGGAATGCGGCATATAAAGATGCGATCAAAGAGTTTGAATCGGAAAATGAAGGCGTTCGGATTAAACTTGAGACGTTCCCATATGATGAGTTTGAATCAAAAGTACAGACCGCTTTGATCGATGGTGAAGGCGGAGCGGATATTTATGAATTGTGGGGAGGCTGGGCATTAGATTTTACTCCTTACGGAACATTGATGGAACTGCCGGAGGAAATGGCAGAAAAAGTGAGAGAAGAAAATTACGAGCCGACATACGGAGCACTTGAGTATGAGGATAAAATGTATGGTATCCCGCTGGAATATAATATCGAGTACGGCGGAATGCTTGTGAACGATACATTGCTCAAGGCGAAGGGGCTTACTGTTCCGAAAACATGGGAAGAACTTCGTAAAACGGCAATCGAAGGAACAGAGCACGACGGCAATATTTTCCAGTGCAAAGGTTTTGATTTTGTGAACTGGGATTCCGTGCCATATTATTTCCTTGCCTTTATCCTTCAGCAGGATGCGGATTACATGACGGCGGACGGAAAATTCGACGTGACGACAGATGCGGCTAAGACAGCGTTTAATGAACTTGCGACAATGGTGACAGAAGATAAAGTTACAGATCTTGAAGGACTGACAGGCGGAGCGGATATGGAAGGTTATCAGCAGTTATATGCCGGACGCAACATGATCGTACCGCGCGGACCGTGGACGATCTCCGAAGGAGAACAGTCATTCGGATTAAAACTCGGCACGGATTTTGATTATGCAGCTATGCCGCAGTATGGAAACAATCAGAAATTTGCTTCGGAAAACGGATGGTCGCTGGCGGTAAGTTCCAGTTGTAAAGAACAGGAAATCGCTTTGAAATTCCTTGAATATCTGTATCAGGATGATGTTATGTTAGAGCATAACATACGCTGCACACAGATTCCGGCAAAGAAAAGTCTGGCTCAGAGCGAAGAGTACAAAAAAGAAGTTCCGTACGCGGACGTTCTTGTAGGAATTCTCGATCAGGGACAGTTTATCGGAAACTTTAACACGGATCGTCTGAAAGAAACAATCAACAATACGTTTGTTTCCTATTGTTCCGGGGAATACGGATCGTTGGACGAGGCGATGGAAGATATGAATACGAAACTGAATGGAATACTGGAATAAAATAAAAAGACTGCCGTAAAACGGCAGTCTGACTCACAAGGGGGTGCGTCATGAAAAATAAAAAATTTGTAGGGACGGTCATGGTACCGGCTATGCTGCATATGTTTGTATTTATCGTTATCCCGATCGTGATAGGTCTTGTGATTTCTTTCTTTAACTATAATCCACTCAGTTCAGACAATAAATTTATAGGACTGGAAAACTTTGTAAGGCTTGTTCAAGACGCGGATTTTCGTAAGGCGCTTTTAAATACGCTGTTATTCGTGCTCATCACGGTTACTTTGAATATCGGCATCGCGCTCGTTGTGGCGCAGATGATCTCATGGTTTAAATCAAATAAGGTGAGAAGTTTTTTCCGTATGGTATTTTTCCTGCCGTGTATTGCGCCTATGGTTGCAACATCCGTTGTATTTGCCCGTTCTATCTTCCCGACGACAACAGGATTTCTGAACGTGGCTCTGAACAAGATCGGGATCGACTCGATCAACTGGCTCGGAGATCCGAAAGTAGTGATGATCTCACTTATTATTTATACGATCTGGGTAGACGTCGGTTATAACGTGATCCTGTTTTCGGCAGGTATTGACGGAATTCCTTCTTATGTGTATGAGGCGGCAGATCTGGACGGAGCGAGCGAATGGGTAAAATTCCGCAAGATTACATGGCCTTTGCTCGGAAGAAGCTTTCAGTTTGTCATTGTACAGACGTTGATCTCACATTTTCAGATGTTTGCGCAGTTTGCAGTGCTCATTTTGAAAGACGGCCCTCAGAATTCAGGACTTGTTCTTTCAAGATATATTTACAAGATGGCGTTTGAGTATAAAGACATGGGATATGCATCGGCTGTGTCGCTTGTTCTCTTTGTCATTATTATGACACTGTCATTGATCGAGCAGAAGAAGAGTGCGGTAGACTGGGAGTATTAGGAGGCATATTATGAAAATGTTAAAAGACAAAAAGAACAGAAAACTAAGGATTATTTCATTCGTGATTTTGTTTTTGGCAGCGATCGTGTTTCTTGCGCCGTATTTTTGGATGCTTTCCAATTCCTTTAAATCTACGAAAGAGATTTTGCTGGAGCCTACGAATATGCTGCCGAAGCAGTTTACGCTTGACGGATATGTGAAAGTGATTACAGATTCGCCGTTTTTCAGATGGATGGGAAATTCGCTTTTTGTAACGGTTATTGATACGCTTGTCGTTTTGTTTACGAGCTCTTTGATCGGATTTGTGCTGTCGAAATATAAATTCAAACTGAACAAATTTTTGTTTTATGTAATATTGATCACAATGATGATGCCGACGGCGGCAATGATGATCCCGAACTTTTTGCTTATATCAAAACTGGATGGTATGATAAGATCATTTCTCTTGTTGTGCCTACGTTTGTAAATGCATTTGGAATTTTCCTGTGCAAACAGTTTATCGACGATATGCCGAAGGAACTTTTCGAGTGTGCGATGCTTGATAATGCGGGGCCGTTTACGATCTATCGAAAGATCGTGCTTCCGGGAATCCGCCCGGCGCTCGGAAGTCTGACGATCTTTACCTTTTTAGGATTGTGGAATGATTACCAGACGCCGTTGATCTATTTGAACAGCTCGGAAAATATGACTCTGCCTCTTGCAATGTCGTATTTTTCAACTCAGCATTTATCGGATCTTTCGGCGACGATGGCTGCCGCTTCCCTTATTATGATTCCTGCGTCGATCGTATTTATTATATTCCAGAAGCAGTTCATCAAAGGAATTACGATGACCGGAATGAAATAACGAAAAATGTGGAAAAGAAAAAGTTAAAAAAGCAAGAAGTATAAAGATAAAATGTAAATGCTAAGAACATAAAAAGAGGAAAACATAAAAAAGAGAATCAGAAGGGGTGATTCTGTATGGAATTGGAAAAATTTGATCCTGTCTGCGCCGCAGTGCTGAAAAAAACAGAAATTGAAAAACCGGCATATCCGGTGATAGATTTCCATATGCATATGGGAAAAATGCTGTTGGGCGAATCGTATGAAACAAAGTATGACACGAAGGAATATGTCCGGGAACTGCAAGATGCCGGCGTTGTATGCGCTGTGAATATGGATGGATATTTCGGAAAAGATCTGGAAAAGATGCAAAAGAAACAAGAAGGATTCGAGGAAATGTTTTTTAATTTTATGCAGCTTGATTTTTCTGCGTATGATGATCCTGATTTTTGCGATAAAACGAAAAAGGTAATAGAAGATTCCTGTATGCGCGGATGCCGGGGGATCAAATTATGGAAAGATCTTTCGCTGTGGGAGCGGGATAAATACGGCAGGCCGATCCGTACAGATGATCCTCGTTTTGATATCATCTATGATACGGCGGCGAAACTGCACATTCCGGTGCTGATGCATGTAGCTGATCCGGCGGCGTTTTTTACTCCGAAAAGTGAAAAAAATGAACGATGGGAAGAGCTTGATGTCTGTCCGGAATGGGATTTTTCAGATCATGAAAAGTATATGAGTTTTGAAGAACTTATGGAAATGCAAGAGAATACGGTACGCAGTCATCCGGAAACGACGTTTGTGATCGCTCATGTCGGAAGTTACGCGGAGAATCTGGAATGGGTAAGCGGGCAGCTGGAAAAATATCCGAATATGTATATAGATGTTGCGGCCCGGCTGGCGGAGCTGGGAAGAGTTCCGTACAGTGCGAAGAAGTTTTTTGTGAAGCATCAGGATCGGATCTTGTTCGGTACGGATTGTACGCCGCTTGGTATGGGATATCATAAGATTTATTATCGTTTCTTCGAGACAAAAGACGAGTATTTTCCGTATCAGCCCGAAGGAGAACTTCCGGGACAGGAAGATGGGCAATCTACGGAATCGGACTGGAAGATGAGATCTTGAAAAAGATATATTATAAAAATGCATGTAAAGTTCTTTCTCTTGATGAAAACCGCTTTGTAGGAGGTGTGAGATGAGACGGTATTTAAGCGTTGATTGTGGCGGAACAAAGACGGCGTTTCTTTTGTGCCGTGAAACGGGAGAGCTGGAAGCTGCGTGTACGTTAGGCCCCGGCAACTATATGGTGAACGGAATCGATCATGTGCTGTCAGTATTAAAAGACGGTATTTTGCAGATCTGCTGTCAGGCGGCAATCGCGCAAAGTGAGATCACTCACAGTTTTATAGCTATCGCAGGGTTTAAAGATATACCGGCGGATGTGCCGGTGCTTACCCGCCTTGTACGGGAAACGTTTCCGAGGATGTCGATCACTCTCGGGAACGATACGGAAAATGCACTGGCAGGATCTCTTCTCGGAAAACAGGGAATCCATGTGATCGCCGGAACGGGATCGATCGGGCTTGGATTTGACAAGGACAGTTACTATGTGCGAAGCGGCGGATGGCATCATCTTTTCGGAGGGGATGAAGGAAGCGGTTATTGGATCGGATGTCAGTTGATCCGGCATTTTACAATGCAGGCGGACGGAAGAGAAGAAAAAACGATGATGTTTGATTATATTTTGGAAAAATACGGTCTTGCGTGTCCTGAAGAGATATTAAGGCTCGTTATTAATGAGTGGAAGGGAGAACGGGATAAGATCGCATCTATGTCAAAAGATGCATATGAACTTGCGGAACAGGGCGATTCTGCGGCGGCAGGCATTTTTAAAAGCGCGGCGCGCGAACTTGCGAAGATCGTAAAAGGCGTGTACAGAAACGGGAATTTTGATATACCGGTTTATGTGTCTTATTCCGGAGGTGTGTTCAAAGCGATGAAGTATATAAAAGAAACGCTGGAAGAAGAGCTGCGGGACGTATCGTGCGTTTTCACAGAGCCGTGTCTGCTCCCGTCGGCAGGCGGGATTATACTGGCGTGCAGAGCTGCGGGAAACGAAGTGAGTGAACAGATGATAGAAAATCTGCGTACGGCACAGCATATGCGGGTATAAAATTGATATGAAAAAATGAAAGAAAAGTATAAAAAATATATTGGAAATAAAGCCTTTTATATGATGGTCATGGCGATCGCCGTTCCGATCATGATCCAGAACGGACTTACAAATTTTGTGAACCTTTTGGACAATATTATGGTTGGAAGACTGGGAACAGAAGAGATGTCGGGTGTTTCGATCGTCAATCAGATCATATTTGTGTATAATTTATGTATTTTCGGCGGAACAGCAGGTGTGGGAATCTTTACCGCCCAATATTTCGGACAAAAAAATGATGAAGGGATACGCAGTACATTCCGATATAAGATTTGGTTGGCGCTGATAATTACTGTCGGCGCCGCTTTTCTTCTTCTGTTTTTCGGAAAGCAGCTGATTCTTTTGTATCTGATGGGAGAAAACGGAGGAAATGAAAAGCTGGCGCTGGAATATGGGATGACGTATCTTCGGATTATCTTATTGGATCTTCCGGCGTTTATGATCCTGCAGGTTTATGCCAGTACGATGCGTGAGTGCGGGGAAACAGTAGTGCCGATGAAGGCGGGAGCTGCGGCTGTGGCGGTCAATCTTATTTTCAATTATCTGCTGATATACGGAAAGTTCGGATTCCCCCGGCTGGGGGTGGCGGGAGCGGCTGTGGCAACGGTGCTTTCGCGTTATACGGAAACGGCGATCGTCGTAATATGGGCGCATACCCATGAGAAAGAAAATACATATATGACAGGACTTTATAAAACGTTGTCCGTGCCCCGGGATCATGTAAAAAAATATTTTATAAAGGGAACGCCGCTTTTGCTGAACGAAGCGTTATGGTCTTTCGGTATGGCGGTTTTGGCACAAAACTATTCTGTGCGCGGGCTGACGGTGATCGCGGCGATGAACATAGCGAATACGATCAATAACTTATTCAGCGTTGTGTTTGCGGCGATGGGAGAATCCGTGGCGATCATAGTCGGCAGGCGCTTGGCTTCGGAGATATGAAAAGAGCGAGAGAGATCGACAATAAGATGATTGTATCCTGCGTTCTTATCAGTTTCGCAGTATCGGTTTTTATGTTTCTTTTCGCGCCGTTTTTCCCCCGGATTTATAATACGACGGAAGCTGTGCGAAAGGCGGCTATGGGACTTGTTTTGGCACAGGCGGTGTTTATTCCCCAGAATGCATTTCTCAACGCCGCTTATTTTACCCTTCGGCAGGCGGGAAAACAGGTGTCACTTTTTTCTTTGACTGTGTATTCTTATGGTGCGTCAACATTCCGATCGTTTTTGTTTTATGCCGATATACCGGACTTGCCCCGTGGGCGGTCTACAGTGCGATGCAGATCGGGGAATGGCTGAAGTGTATTGCGGGCGCGGTAATGGTGAAAAAGGGAGTGTGGCTTGAGAACCTGACCGGTAAAGGGGAAGATGAAAAATATCTTCTGCGGGAAAATGAAGAAAAGCATTGACATTTCCGAGTGTACATTGTAAAGTCTTGTTTGTAACAAAACAGTTTAATAAAAATACTTTCTCTTATTCAGAGCAGTGGAGATACAAAGGATCTGAGAAGCTGCGGCAACCCCTGAACAGGAAGGTGCCAACCTGAGCGAGTCATCGAACAATAAGAGGATTGTTGTGATAGAGAGACAGTCCGCTTTTACGGGCTGTTTTTATTTGCGGCGGCGAGTCAAAGTCCGGGTCATCCGGGGATCTTGACGACTGCTTATGATCCGAAGCAGTCTGCCGCAGGCAGATATCTTTCTTGATCGTAAAGAAATAGAGAAAGTGAACGAAAGGAGAATGGTTATGGAGAGAGAAAAGATTTTATTTACTTCCGAGTCGGTTACGGAAGGACATCCGGACAAGATGTGCGATCAGATTTCGGACGCTATTTTGGATGAACTTATGAAGCAGGATCCGATGAGCCGTGTCGCATGTGAGACATGCTGTACGACAGGCGTCGTTATGGTGATGGGAGAGATCACGACGAAAGCTTATGTAGATATTCCGAAGATCGTACGTGACACGGTTCGTGAAATCGGCTATACAAGAGGAAAATACGGATTTGACGCCGATACATGCGGCGTGATCACAACGATTGACGAACAGTCGTCCGATATTGCGATGGGAGTGGATAAAGCGCTCGAAGCAAAAGAAAATAAAATGTCAGAAGACGATATTGAAGCCATCGGAGCAGGAGATCAGGGAATGATGTTCGGTTATGCGTCTGATGAAACAGAAGAATATATGCCGTATCCGGCGGCGATGCGCATAAGCTTGCGCGCCGTCTGACAGAAGTAAGAAAGAACGGAACACTGCCGTATCTTCGCCCGGACGGGAAAACACAGGTAACTGTGGAATATGATGAAAACGGCGTTCCAAAGCGTTTGGATGCGGTTGTGCTTTCTACACAGCACGATCCTGAAGTGACGCAGGAGCGGATTCATGAAGATATTAAGAAATATGTATTCGATGAAGTGATTCCGGCAAATATGACAGATGATGAAACAAAGTTTTTCATTAATCCGACAGGACGTTTTGTGATCGGAGGACCTCATGGAGACAGCGGTTTGACAGGACGTAAAATCATTGTTGATACTTACGGAGGAATGGCGCGTCACGGCGGCGGAGCTTTCTCGGGAAAAGATTGTACAAAAGTGGATCGTTCCGCGGCATATGCGGCGCGTTATGCGGCGAAAAATATTGTTGCGGCAGGTCTTGCGAGACGATGCGAGATCCAGCTTTCTTATGCCATCGGCGTAGCGCAGCCGACGTCGGTATCCGTAGATACGTTCGGCACAGGGAAGGTTTCGGATACAAAGCTTGTGGAGATCATCCGTGAGAACTTTGATTTCCGTCCGGCGGGAATTATTAAAATGCTGGATCTGCGCAGACCGATCTATAAGCAGACCGCTGCGTACGGACATTTTGGAAGACTTGACGTTGAACTGCCGTGGGAAAAACTGGACAAAGCAGACGATCTGAAAAAATATCTTGAATCATAAAACAGATTTACCGGCGGGAAAGACCGGTATAGAAAAAGGATAGAAAACTAAGATGACGATTCGGCCGTCTTTTCGATACAGGGTAACGGATATCCATATCGAAGAGGCGGCTGATTTGTTTATAAAAAGTTTCGTTGAAGAAGGGGAGGGGTAACGGTATAATATATAATATCATGCAAAAGTGAGAATCTGTTTTAGGAGGAGCGCCTATGAAGCTTAGGACAAAATTGATCGTGGCATTTATGTCTGTTATGATTTTGCCGATGATCTTTTTGAATGTAGTGATGCATACGTTCGCGTCGCGGGAAGTAGGAGAACTTCAGCAGCTTTATATGATTGTCGTATTCATCACAACGACGCTGCTGATTTATTGGATCTACCGTTCGGTTTCTGTTCCGCTGGCGAAACTGCAGAAGGCGGCAAGAAATATCAAGGAAGGGAATCTTGATTTTGAGATCAGGCAGGAGTCGGATGATGAGATCGGACAACTCTGTCAGGATTTTGAGGAGATGAGGCTTAGGCTGAAGGCGAACGCGGAAGAGAAGGTTGCATTCGACCGGGAGAACAAGGAGCTGATCAGTAATATTTCCCACGATCTGAAAACACCGATCACGGCGATCAAAGGATATGTGGAAGGAATCATGGACGGGGTTGCGGATACCCCCGAAAGGATGGACAGATACATTAAGACAATATATAATAAAGCAAATGAGATGGATCTTTTAATCAACGAACTGACGCTTTATTCCAAGATCGACACGAATCGTATTCCGTATAATTTTACGACGATATCGGCGAAAGGGTATTTTGGAGACTGCGGGGAAGATCTGCATATGGAGCTTGAGTCGAAAGGAATCGAATTTACTTATTGCAATACGATGGAAGAAGACTGCAAGGTGATCGTTGATCCCGAGCAGCTTAGAAGGGTGATCAATAATATCGTATCGAATTCGTTGAAATATATGGACAAGCCGAACGGAAAAGTCACGATGGAAGTAAAAGATGTCGGCGATTTTATACAGGTTGAATTAGGCGACAACGGCAAAGGGATCGCCGCAAAAGACCTGCCGTACATTTTCGATCGCTTTTACAGGACGGATGCTTCCCGCAATTCATCGAAAGGCGGAAGCGGAATCGGTTTGTCGATCGTGAAGAAGATCGTGGAAGAACATGGAGGAAATATATGGGCGACCAGTGAAGAGGGCGCCGGAACAACAATGTATTTTGTAATCAGAAAATATCAGGAGGTATCTATTGATGAGTAAGCGTATTTTGATCGTAGAGGATGAAGAGAGTATTGCGGATCTTGAGAAAGATTATCTTGAACTGAGCAACTTTGAGGTGGAAGTGGCGAATGACGGAGATACAGGTCTGCAAAAAGGACTGGGCGGAGATTTTGACCTGATTATTCTTGATCTGATGCTCCCGGGAGTTGACGGTTTTGAAATATGCCGTCAGATCAGAGATCAGAAGAATACGCCGATTATTATGGTTTCTGCCAAAAAAGACGATATTGATAAAATCAGAGGTCTGGGCCTTGGAGCGGATGATTATATGACGAAGCCGTTTAGCCGAGTGAGCTTGTGGCCCGCGTGAAAGCGCATCTTGCCAGATATGAACGGCTGATCAACAGCAATGCGGAGGAAAATGAAGTGATCGAGATCCGCGGATTGAAGATCGATACGACGGCGAGACGCGTATGGGTCGGAGGAGAAGAGCGGTCATTTACGACGAAAGAGTTCGATCTTCTTACATTTTTGGCGAGTCATCCGAATCATGTGTATACGAAAGAAGAGCTGTTTCGCGAGATCTGGGATATGGAGTCGATAGGAGATATCGCGACTGTGACAGTGCATATTAAGAAGATTCGGGAGAAAATCGAATATGACACGTCTCATCCACAGTATATCGAGACGATATGGGGAGTGGGATATCGCTTTAAAGTGTAATGGCATGACGAAAACACAGTTTGATTTTATATTTGTCATGAGAGAAAAGGGGTTTCGTTTTTCGGAACTCCTTTTCTATTGTAAATGAGAATAAATGCGTGTATCATATAGAAGTCAAAAGGGAAGCGGCATAATATGGAATATATATGCCGTGTATGGGGAAAACAGATTAAGATCATAGGGTGGTTTTTAGAAATGGAAAAGAAAAAAAAGAGTCCGAGGAGACTGAAGTTCAATACGGTGCAGACGGTTGTTATCGGATTTTTCGGGGTGATACTCGGGGGCGGAATACTTTTGAGCTTCCGATCTGTAATCAGAAGCCGATCGAGTTTATAGACGCGCTTTTTACGTCTGTCAGCAGCGTATGCGTTACCGGCCTTGTGACGATTGTTCCGGCGGAACAGTTTACATTGCTAGGGAAAATTATTTTACTGCTTTTGATACAGGTCGGCGGACTTGGAGTGATCGCCTGCATGTCTGCGTTTTTCCTTTTATTGGGAAAAAAGATCAATATGAAAGGAAGAATCACGATCCAACAGGCATATGGACTGGATACGCTTTCAGGTCTTGTAAAGTTCGTGATCCGTATTTTAAAAGGAACGTTTTTGGTAGAGGGGATCGGCGCGGTACTTTTTTCGCTCCGGTTTATTCCTGAGTTTGGGTTTATAAAAGGCGTCGGTTACGCAATCTTTCATTCTGTTTCGGCATTTTGCAACGCGGGTATCGATATACTTGGAAGTACGAGCTTTATACAGTATTCAGGGTCGTGGCTTATTAATTTTACGACAATGTTTCTGATCGTTATGGGCGGACTTGGTTTTCCGGTATGGCATGACATTGCGATCAATATAAAAAAGATGACGGAAATCAAGAAAAGACCTTTAAAATGGCTGTTTACAAGACTTTGTCTGCAAAGTAAGATCGTTCTTACGATGACGGGACTTCTAATCCTGTGCGGCGCCGTCGGATTTTTCCTGCTGGAGTTTAACAACCCCGAAACAATGGGAGATATGAATCTTCTTGAGAAGATGACGGCATCTTTATTTCAGTCGGTGACGACAAGAACGGCGGGATTTGCGACAGTTCCGCAAGGAGACTTAAGAGAAAGTTCGAAGCTTTTGGGCTGTATGCTTATGTTCATCGGAGGATCTCCGGCGGGTACGGCAGGCGGCGTTAAGACAACGACGATCGCGATGCTTTTGCTGACGGTTCTCTGTGTACTGAAAAACAAAAGAGATACAGAGTGTTTTGCAAGAAAGATTGATAATAATATCGTCAGATCGGGAATTACGATCACAATGATCACTTTGATCTTCCTGATGTCGGGAATTACCGCACTGACAATCTTTGAACCCGGAATTGATTTCCTTGATCTTACTTATGAAGCGGCGTCCGCAATGGGAACGGTCGGACTGACGGCAGACCTTACTCCGATCCTGAGCAGGGGAAGTCATGTGATCCTTATGATCCTTATGTATGTCGGAAGGATAGGACCGCTTACTATGGCGCTTGCATTATCGGGAAGAAGCGATAAGATTTCTAAGTTCAGAGAACTTCCGGAAGAAAATGTGATGCTCGGCTAAGTGGGAGAGACAACGTAATGCTTGGATAATTGGGAAAGAAAATGCAATGCAGAGCATGAAGATGAGAATATGGACAGAGAAATAAAAAAGTAGAAATACAAAACCGGAAATGTAAAGACAGAAGCATTTAAAAGGAGGGAACATATTATGGATAAACAATTTGCGGTGTTGGGACTTGGAAGTTTCGGGTCAAGCGTTGCGCTTACATTGGAAAATATGGGATGCGATGTGCTCGTCGTAGACGAGTCTTACGAGAAAGTACAGGAAATATCCGACAAAGTTTCTTACGCGGTCAAAGCGGACGTGTCAGAGCCTGACGCGCTGCAGGCTCTCGGAGGACGTAATCTTGACGGAGTGGTAGTTGCCATTTCGGAAAGTTTAGAGGCAAGTATTATGGCGACGATGCTTTGCAAAGAAATGGGAATTCCTCTCGTCGTTGCAAAGGCGAAAGACAAACTTCAGGGCGCGATCCTGCAAAGAGTCGGAGCGGATCGTATCGTGTATCCTGAGATCGAGATGGGAAGCCGCGTGGCAAAAAGCCTCGTGTCGAAAGAATTTGTGGACTGGATCTCTCTTTCAAATGATTACAGTATGGTAGAGATCGTCGTGCCGCAAAACTGGGTAGGAAAGAGTCTTGTCGATCTCGGAGTCAGAGAGCGTCTGGGAATCAATGTCGTCGGTATTATCAAGAACGGAAAGATCGAAGTCGCGATCAATCCGCAGGAGCCGCTTCGGGAAAAAGAAATATTGATCGTGATCGGTTCTAACGATATTCTTGAGAAATTTGACATGAAAAACAGATAGAAAATGCAGGTGAGAAAATGATTACAAGTACATCGAATATACAAGTAAAAGAATTGCTTCGTTTGCAGAAAAAAAGCCGTGAGCGGGAGAAAGAGGGCGTATTTATCGTAGAAGGACCGCGCATGGCGGAAGAGATCCCACGGGAGCGCATTGTAAAACTGTATGTGTCGGAAAGTTTTCAGGCGAAATGCGTCAAAGAAAAAAACGATCGGTTTATTCAAGAGGCGGAAGTGATGTCGGATACGGTATTTGCGCATGTGTCGGACACGAAGACTCCGCAGGGAATCCTTGCCGTCGTACGCCGGATGGAGTATACGGCGGAAGATATTTTAGGGGAGACTCCGCATGTGCTCGTTCTTGAAAATATTCAGGATCCGGGCAATCTCGGAACGATTTTCAGGACTGCAGAGGCGGCGGGGGCTACAGGCATTGTTTTGAGCAAAGACTGTGTAGATCTGTATAATCCGAAAGTGATCCGTTCTACGATGGGAGCGATTTTTCGGATTCCGTTTATTTATACGGATGATCTGAAAGGAACGATCGACGAACTGAAACGGGAAGGAATCACGGTTTATGCGGCGCATCTTAAAGGGGAAAACTCCTATGATATGGAAGATTACAAGACGGCATGCGCATTTCTTATCGGAAATGAAGGAAACGGTCTGACAGAAGAAACTGCGGCATGTGCGGATCGGAAAATACTGATCCCGATGGAAGGCGGCGCAGAGTCGCTGAATGCAGCGGTGGCTTCGGCAGTACTTATGTTTGAAGCGGGCAGACAAAGGCGGAACAAGAGAAAATAAGGCGGCGCGAGTCTGTAAATGATGATCAAAGTAAATGAAAACAAATGTGAATAATTGAAAGTAAATAAATACAGATAAAAAATAAATGAAAAGAGAGGATAAGACAATGGATTTAAAAGGAAGACATTTTTTGACACTGAAAGATTTTACACCGGAAGAGATCATTTATCTTTTGGACCTTGCCGCAGAATTAAAAGAAAAGAAGAAAAAAGGGATACTTGTCGATCATCACAGAGGGAAAAATGTGGCGCTGATCTTTGAAAAAGACAGTACGCGTACACGCAGTTCTTTTGAGATAGCGGCACATGATCTCGGAATGGGGACGACTTATATCGGAACGATGGGATCTCAGTTCGGGAAGAAAGAGAGCATCAAAGATACGGCAAGAGTACTTGGAAGAATGTATGAAGGAATCGAGTACAGAGGATTCGGACAGGAGATTGTCGAAGAGCTGGCTCAGTATGCGGGAGTACCTGTATGGAACGGATTGACAAACGAGTATCATCCGACACAGATGCTGGCAGATATGCTGACGATCCGTGAACATTTCGGGAAACTGAAAGGTCTGAAACTTGTATATATGGGAGATGCCCGTTATAATATGGGCAATTCGCTCATGATCGCCTGTGCAAAACTCGGACTTGATTTTGTGGCGTGTACGACAGAAGACTATTTCCCGAATGAGGAGCTTGTAGAGGAGTGCCGCGTATATGCAAAAGAATCAGGTTCTGAAATTACATTGACAAGCGATGTGAAAGAAGGAACAAAAGGCGCTGACGTCATCTATACAGACGTATGGGTATCTATGGGAGAACCTGACGAAGTGTGGGAGAAACGGATCAGAGAGCTGACTCCGTACAAAGTAACAAAAGAAGTGATGGAAAATGCAAAACCGGAAGCAATCTTTCTTCACTGCCTTCCGGCGTTTCATGATCTTGGAACGAAAGTCGGAAGAGAGATCGGCGAGCGTTTCGGAATCACAGATATGGAAGTGACGGACGAGGTATTTGAGTCTGAACAGTCGAAAGTGTTCGATGAGGCGGAAAACCGGATGCATACGATTAAAGCGGTTATGGATGCTACATTGAAGTAAAAAATAAGTAGAAAAGAAGATAAAAACAGAGAAGATACAAAGGCAAAAAGCAAGAAAGATAAAGACAACGAAAAGCTGAGAACGTAAAAAAGATAAAAAGTCGAGAGAATAAAAAGACGAAAACTTGAGAAGCAAAAGCCAAGAAAGTAAAATCAGAGAAGGCGAAAAGCAGATAAAATTATGAAAGCAGAGATTTTGAAAATGCTGCGGGAAGCAGACGGGTACATTTCGGGGCAGGAAATCTGTGAGAAGTTCAATGTGTCGCGCACTGCGGTCTGGAAGGTGATCCGCCGGCTTCAGGAAGACGGCTACGAGGTGGAAGCTGTGCGAAACAAAGGGTATCGCATGGTGGAAAGTCCCGACATTTTGACAAAAGAAGAAGTGGAAAGCTGTATGCATACGGAATGGGCGGGAAGAAATGTCGTATGTTATAAAGTGACGGATTCAACGAATCTGCGCATCAAGCAGATGGGAGATGAAGGCGCTTTAGCCGGAACGCTGGCTGTGGCGGAAGAGCAGACGGCGGGAAGAGGGCGCAGAGGACGTTCGTGGGAATCACCTGCCGGAGCGGGGATCTTTATGTCGGTTCTTTTAAGACCGAAGATCACGCCGGATAAAGCGTCTATGCTGACGATCGTGACGGCGTGCAGTACGGCGAAAGGAATAAAAAAATATTTTGAAAATGAGGGAGCTTCCTGTCCGGATATTCAGATTAAGTGGCCGAACGATCTCGTTGTCAACGGGAAAAAACTGGCAGGTATTCTCACGGAGATGAGTACGCAGATCGATTATATCAATTATGTGACCGTCGGGATCGGAATTAATGCAAACACAAAAAAAGTTCCCGGAAGAATTAAAAGATCATGCAACATCGCTGTATCTTGAATGCGGACATATGGTGAAACGAGCGTCTGTCATTGCGTCGATCATGAAATGTTTTGAGGAAGATTACCGCCTGTTTCTTGAGACGGAAGATTTATCCGGACTGATGGAAACGTATATGTCGATGCTTGTCAACCGGGATCGGGACGTTCTTGTACTTGATCCAAGCGGAACATATAAGGCAAAGGCACTGGGGATCGATAAAAACGGAGAGTTGATCGTGAGAAGGGAAGACGGAACTTCGGAACATGTCTATGCCGGAGAAGTCTCGGTCAGAGGTGTGTACGGTTATGTATAAATGCATGTGCGGGATAAGAAATGCATGCATAGGATAAGCTGAGAGATATGGATGAGTATAGACGAACTAAATGCAGATTTTAAGTTCGGAAAAAAACAGGAAAAAGAGAGGTAATGTATGGAAGAAGAGGTTGTGCTTTGTGCGGCAAGCGCATATGAACAGAAATTTTATTTGAATCCTCAGTTTGAGTCGCTGCCGGAAGCAGTGCGTCAGGAACTGCAGATCATGTGCGTATTGTATACGGAAGATGTGGGAGGCATTCTCCTTGTCGTATATGATGAAGAAGGAAATCTCGAGTTAAAAGTAGAGCACGAAGAAAATGATTTTGCTTTTGATGAGATAGGAAGTGTGCTGAAGATCAAACAGCTTCAGCAGACGAAAAGAGAATTGTTTGAATCGCTTGAAACATTTTACAGGGTGTTTTATCTCGGAGAGGAGTAGGGTGTGGAATTTTTACAAAAGGTCATCCAACTGTATGCTGAGAGAAAAGAATGGTTTCTGGATTTGTTTGCGGCACATGTGGGGCTGGCTTTAACGGCGGCTGTGAGCGCGGGGATCATAGGACTTCTTTTAGGGATTTTTATTTCGGAACATAAAAAAGCGGCAGGTCCCGTTCTGACGATCGCAAATATCGGTTATACGATTCCGGCGATCTCACTTCTGGGAATGCTGATCCCGGTTTTGGGGATCGGAGATAAGACGGCGATAACCGCTCTTACGATTTACGGCATCATGCCGATGGTGCGAAATACGTATGCGGGAATTACCGGCGTCGGGGAAGAAGTAGTCGCGGCGGCGGAAGGAATGGGGAGCACGCGCTTCCAGATCATGACAAAAATCAAACTTCCACTGGCAGCGGGAGTCATCATAGCAGGCGTAAGAAATATGGTCGTTATGACAATCTCTGTGTCGGCGATCGCGTCGTTTATAGGAGCGGGAGGTCTTGGAGTAGCGATTTACAGAGGTATTACGATCTATGATTCGGCAATGACGTTTTGCGGTAGTTTTCTGATCGCGCTTCTGGCGATCGTAAGCGATCTTTTGCTCGGATTGCTGGAACGGAAAGTGAAAAAGAAAACAGGCATAAAAAACAGATAAAACAGGAAAACATAAATAAAAAAACATAAATAGAAAAATATAAATAGAAAAATATAAACAGAAAATCATAAAAGGACACTATGAATAAGGAGGCAAAAGATGAGATTAAAGAAGATCACGGCGCTTTTTCTGACCGGCGCGCTTATACTTTCGATGGCCGGATGCGCGGGAAACGGAAGCAAAGATAAGAAAGAAGGAAGTGCGGGAAACGAAGCTCAAGAACCGGTTAAGATCGCCACAAAGCCGATGACAGAGCAGTTTATCCTCGGAGAAATGTTGAAAAAGCTTATCGAGGAGAAGGCAGGTTATGAAGTAGAACTTACAAAAGGTATCGGCGGAGGAACGAGCAATATCCAGCCGGCAATGGAAAAGGGAGAGTTTGATCTCTATCCGGAATATACATCCAGCGGATGGATTCTTGTGCTCGGACATAAGGCAGGTGAAGTAAGCGATGATAAGATGCTTGCAAAACTTCAGGAAGAATACGAAGAAAAATTCGATATGACGTGGGTAGGGCTGTATGGTCAGAACAATACGTATGCCGTTGTCGTAAGAGAAGATACGGCAAAGAAATACAATCTTGAGACATGCTCGGATCTGGCGGCGGTTTCGGATCAGCTTGTTTTCGGAGGAAACCCGGATTATATCGAGAGAGCGGACGGTCTTCCGGGGATGTCTGCGGCGTATGGATTTCAGTTTAAAGAGATCAAAGATATTGATATCGGTTTGAAATATCAGGCGCTTAGAAACGGTGATATTGATGTGACGAACGGGTATACGACAGACGCTCAGATCAGTCAGGATGATGTGAGAGCGTTAAAAGACGATAAGTCTTATCAGGTAAATTATTTTTGTTCAACGGTTGTCCGCAAAGATGCGCTTGAAAAATATCCGAAGCTCAAAGAGACGTTAGAGCTGATGGACGGAATTCTTACAGATCAAAAAATGGCGGAACTGAATTATCAGGTTGAGGAAGAAGGACGTGACGAAGCGGAAGTGGCGGAAGAATTTTTAAAAACGTCCGGGTTACTGTAAAATATTTTCCGAAAACCGTGAGAACAGAACCGTTTGAAGAAACTTTCGAGAAGAAACAAAAAAGTACAGGGGAATGAATGCGTATGGAAATGATACGTCTGGAACATGTGACGAAAAGCTTTGGCAGATATAAAGCATTGGATGATGTGAGCATTGTTGTGGAAGAAGGCGAATTTTTGACGGTGATCGGCAGATCGGGATGTGGAAAGACGACGATGCTTCGGATGATAAACGGATTGCAAAAGCCGGATTCGGGAAAAGTATATGCGGCAGGGGAAGACGTAGGAGAGGCAGATTTGATCCGGCTTCGAAGAAAGATCGGCTACGTGATACAAAATAAAGGGCTTTTTCCTCATATGACTGTTGAAAAAAACATTATTTACGTTCCTGTTATAAGCGGACAGAAGGATAAACGGCAAAACCGGAAACTGGCGGAAGAATTGATCGGTCTGGTCGGTTTGGAGCGTGAGATGCTTGACCGTTATCCCGAAGAACTCTCCGGAGGTCAGCAGCAAAGAGTCGGGATCGCAAGGGCGCTTGCGTCCCGCCCGAAACTTCTTCTGATGGACGAGCCATTCGGGGCGCTGGATGAAATTACAAAGCGGGCTATGCAAAATGAACTTCTGGCATTACAGAAAAAATTAGGAATGACAGTCGTGTTTATTACGCATGATATCAGGGAAGCGATGAAATTGGGAGACCGGGTTCTTGTGATGGAGCAGGGAAAGATCGCGCAGTGCGATACGCCGGAAAATGTAAAGAAAAATCCGGCGGATGAATTTGTGAAAGAACTGATCGGATGAAAAAACTATGAAAAAACGTAATCTGACAAAAGGAAATGTGACGGCTGTAATGCTGCTGTTTGCCGTGCCGATGATCCTTGGAAACATCATGCAGCAATGTTACAATCTGGCAGATACATGGATTGTCGGGAGGTTTGTCGGCGCGGAAGCGCTGGCGGCTGTCGGAAGCGCATATACGCTTATGACGTTTTTAAATTCGATCCTGATCGGCATGTGTATGGGGAGCGGAGCGCTTTTTTCAATCTGTTATGGCCGAAGAGCGTTAAGAAAACTAAAAGAATATATTGTTTCATCGTTTGTGCTTATTTTTTCAGTGACAGTGATTTTGACGATTGTTTCATATGTGTGCCTTGATCCGATTCTCACGCTGATGCAGATTCCGGCGGATATTTACGGACTGATGCGCTCTTATATGGGCTGATCCTCGCCGGATTGATCTTTGTTTTTCTCTATAATTATTTTGCGTTTCTGCTCCGTTCATCGGGAAATTCGGTGATTCCTCTGATTTTTCTCGGCGTCGGAACTGCGCTTAATATCGGACTGGATTTTTTCTTTGTCGCAAAACTCGGGCGCGGAGTGAAAGGGGCGGCTGAGGCAACGGTTCTTGCTCAGGCAGCGGCAGGACTTGGAATCGCATTATACGCTCTTGTGAAAGAACCGGAACTTAACATGAAGAAAATGAAAGAAGAGGGGATCGGTATAAGGGCAGATCTTTTGAAAGAGATCTTTTCTTATTCTGCATCGACGGGAATCCAGCAGTCTGTGATGAATTTCGGGATACTTATGGTTCAGGGACTTGTGAACAGTTTCGGAACATCGGTTATGGCGGCGTTCGCTGCAGGGGTAAAGATTGATACATTGGCATATATGCCGGCACAGGAATTCGGGAATGCATATTCGATATTTATCTCGCAGAATTATGGGGCGGATAAAAAAGAACGGATCAGAAAAGGAACAAAAAGCGCTGCCGTGACTGTCATAATGTTTTGCGCGGCGGCATCTGCGGCAGTCTTTTTCGGAGCAGAGTTTTGATGGGGATTTTTATTGATCCGCAGAAAACACAGATCATTCAGATCGGAACAGGGTATTTGAAAACAGAGGGAGCGTGTTATTGCGGGATCGGAATCCTGTTTTTGCTCTACGGATATTTCCGGGCAGTGGAAAGACCGAAAGTTTCTCTTCTTCTTACGATCCTCTCACTTGGAACACGGGTTGTCCTTGCCTATGCATGTGCGCCGTTGTTCGGCGTTGGAGCGATCTGGACGGCGATACCGATCGGCTGGGCGATGGCGGATGCGGCAGGAATCATCCTGTTAAGACGCGGCGAGCGTACTAACAGGATGAATGAAATTATGTAATTGTCGTCTGTCAACGTATAAACTGTTTTCTGTAAGCGGTAGGAGTCATGCCGCATATTTTTCGGAAACATTGGGAAAAATAGCTTGAAGAAGAGAAGCCGCACTGTTTTGCAATCGCTGCCTGGTTCAGATCCGTTGAAGTAAGAAGTTCCTGACTTGTGAAGATCCGTTTCTGAGCAAGATAGTTCATAGGCGCGATCCCGTAAATTTCGGTAAATGTATGGGCAAAATAATATTTATTCAGATGGGTCAGCTCCGCAAGTGTGTCAAGAGTGATGTTTTCTCTGAAGTTAGAATCGATGAAGCGCTTTGCGTAACTGCATTCGCGGGTAATCTTTTTTGAGGAAGGAAGCATTTCTACGGGCGATCCGGTATGTCGTGAAAGTTGAATGATGAGAGCTTCGAGAAGATTTTGACAGATCGTCTCGTAGCTTTCTTTTTGTTCGTCCATCTCCCGGAGGATCGTATGAAAGTAGAAGTCGAGATTTTCGGAGAAATCTTCGCACTGTATATTTAAATATTCTTTGTCGTTATAAATAAGAAAGTTTAGTCCCTCCACGCCGAGGACAATGTATTCCAAGGGAGAATTTTTGTCTGAAACTTCCGTGTGGCGGATGCTCGGGTTGATGATGATCAGATTCTGTTTTCGGATCGGAAATGATTCTTCTTCTACAATGAAGCTTCCGCATCCGTTCAGTACGTAAAAAAGCTCGGAAAAATAATGGGTGTGCGGGTAGCTTTCCCAGTCTTGTTCGTACTTTGAATAACTGGAGTAGAGCAGGCGGTACGGCATTTGCGAAAATGTTGTTTCCTGATTAGAAGTGTTGAATGAATGTCGTATATTTCCCATAAATACAGCCTCCGTTGTTTATCTGGAATAGTTTAGAAATTTTGTTTTTAACTAAAAAAGTAAAAAATTAATGTGTTTATTATAGTGAATTCTTAAAAAAAAATCAAGGGAAAATGGATGTATTGTAGAAGCGGCGAAAAAAGAAATTATATATAATGCACAAAAAAATAAATATAAAAAAAGTTTTTGTCGGAAAAACGCAAAAAAAAAGTCGGGGGAAATACAAAAAAGCAATATTTATAAAAAAAAGGACAAGAATGGGTATTGAAAAATTATCGGATTTCGTTTATTCTAAGACCAAGAGAAACAAATCGTTAAATAAAGGAGGACCAACGATTATGAAAAAGAAAAAACTGATCAGTCTGTTACTTGTTGCTTCTATGGCATTCAGCCTTGCAGCTTGTGGTTCATCAGGCGGAGACGACAAAGACGCTGACAAAGGTGGAGACGAAAAAACACTGAAGGTTGCAGCGGTAGAAACAGCTTACGGCGCAGACATGTGGAAAGAAGTTTGCTCAGCATTCGAGAAATCTCACGAAGGCGTTAAGGTTGAACTTACAATCGACAAAAAAGCTCGAAGATGTAATCAACCCGCAGATGAAATCCGGCGAGTATCCGGACGTGATCTTAAGAGCTGTAGGAGCTGAATCGGGAATCACAGAGACATTCGTAAAAGACAACAACCTTGTTGATCTGACAGATGTTCTTGATATGACAGTACCGGGCGAAGAAGTAACTGTAGGAGACAAGATCCTTCCGGGATTCGTTGAGAATACAATTACAAATCCGTACGGAGACGGAAAAACATATCTGATGCCGATGTTCTACGGCCCATGCGGACTGTTCTACAATGCAGGACTGTTTGAGGAAAAAGGCTGGGATGTTCCGACTACATGGGATGAGATGTGGGCACTTGGCGACAAAGCGAAAGAAGAAGGAATCGCATTGTTTACATATCCGACAACAGGTTACTTTGACGCATTCTTCTATGCTTTGATGCATGAGACAATGGGAGACGATTTCTCTAAAGCGCTGACATATGAAGATGGTATCTGGGATACAGAAGGCGCTAAACAGGCATTTGACATTGTTGCAAAACTTGCTACATATACAGAAAAAACAACACCGGCTAATGCAAACGACAACGATTTCCGTAAGAACCAACAGCTTGTACTTGACAACAAAGCGCTGTTCATGCCGAACGGAAACTGGGTAATCGGCGAGATGGAAGATGCTCCGAAAGCAGACGGATTCGAGTGGGGATTCACAGCTCTTCCGGCTGTTAAAGAAGGCGGAGAGAGAGCTTCTTACACATTCTTCGAGCAGATCTGGATGCCGGCAGAAGCAAAAGAGCAGGATCTCGGAAAAGAATTTATCGCTTACCTGTACTCTGATGAAGCAGCTAAGATCTTCTTCGATAAAGGCGGAGCAGTTCAGCCGATCGAAGGAATGTCTGATATGATCACAGATGATAATACAAAACTGTATTACTCAATCTACGACACAGGCGCAGTTGCAGTTATGGATGCATTCGCAGCAACAGAGCGATCGAAGGTCTTACAACACGTTCTACATTCTTTGATCCGGTTAACTCTCTTGTAACTGGAGACAAGACAGAGCAGGATTGGATCGATCAGATCAAAGCTGACAGTGCTAAATTCCATGAAGCGCTGAAATAAATAAAAAATAAATCACCGGAAATTTACCGGTTCTGATGACCGGAAGAATATCACAGGTGTAGGCGGCGGTGAATCTGTTTTCACCGCCCGTTTTATCCTGACAGGAGATGAATTAATGAAAGCAAGAAAAGGAAAAGGGCTGTTTGTATTTTGCTGTCTTGCCCCGGCAGCGATATTGTTTATCGTATTTATGATCCTGCCTACGATCGATATTTTCCGTATGTCTATGTTTAAATGGGGTGGATATACAGATAATAAGACATTTGTAGGATTGGACAACTTTAAAATACTTTTCAAGAGTGACAAATTTTATCAGGCGTTCCAGAACTCGATTTTGCTGATCGTTCTTGTTACACTTGTAACATTTACATTTGCGCTTGTATTTGCTTATATTTTGTCACGGGAAAAAATTAAAGGAAAAACATTTTTCAGTGTTATTTTCTACATTCCGAACATTTTGTCGGTAGTAGTTATCAGTGCTATTTTCTCGGCAATCTATGATCCGAACCTTGGACTTTTGAACTCTTTTTTGAATCTGTTCAAAGGAGCGGAAAACCCGACGCTTTGGCTTGGAGATCAGAAGATAGTTATTTACAGTATTGTGATTGCACTTGTATGGCAGGCAATCGGTTACTATATGGTTATGTATATGGCAAGTATGGCAAACGTGCCGGAAAGCCTTTATGAGTCGGCGGCTTTGGAAGGCGCGGGAAAGATCAGACAGTTCTTTACGATCACAATTCCGCTGATCTGGACAAACATCAGAACAACACTTACATTCTTCGTTATCAGTACGATCAATATGAGTTTCCTGCTTGTAAAAGCAATGACAAACGGCGGACCGGACGGAGCGTCAAATGTATTCTTAAGTTATATGTATCAGGAAGCGTACACGAACTCTTCCTATGGATATGGTATGGCGATCGGTGTTATGGTATTCCTCTTCTCGTTTGCACTTGCGGGAATTCTGAATGTGGCAACAAAACGTCAGGAAATCGAATTTTAAGGGAAGGAGATCAAGATGGGAAAAACAAAAGTAAAAGAGTCAAAAAAACCATTGACACTTTCAAAAGTGGTAGTATATATCTTATTAATTCTCCTTGCGATCACAATTATCATTCCGGTCGGCTGGGTATTTGTTGCATCTGTTAAGCAGAATTCAGAGTTTTACGGAAGTCCGTGGGTACTTCCGGAGAAGATTTATTTCCAGAACTTTATCGATGCGTGGGAGAAGGCGAGCATGGAACTTACATGCTCAACTCAGTGATCGTAACAGCGCTTGCATTGCTTTTGCTGATCGTGATCTCTCTTCCGGCGGCATATGTATTGTCCAGATTCAAGTTTAAAACGTCAAAATTCTGGAACGTACTTTTTATGGCAGGCCTGTTCATTAACGTAAGTTACATTGTTGTACCGATCTTCCTTATGCTCAATAACTGGGATAAAACGCTTCGTCAGCTCACAGGAGGTACGTTCTTTTTGAACAACCTGTTTGTGCTGGCTCTTGTGTATGCGTCTACGGCGCTTCCGTTTACGATCTATCTTTTGTCCGGATATTTCAGATCTTTGGCAAAAGATTTTGAAGAAGCCGCTTATGTAGACGGAGCAAGTTACTTTACAACGATGGTAAAGATTATTTTCCCGATGGCAAAACCGAGTATTGTTACGGTAATCTTGTTCAGTTTCCTGTCATTCTGGAATGAATACATTATTTCAATGACACTTCTGACAAAACCGGAACTGAAAACTCTGCCGGTAGGACTTATGAACTTGATGGCGGCGCAGAAATCTGCAGTTCAATACGGTCAGATGTATGCAGGTCTTGTTATCGTTATGCTGCCGACGTTGATTTTGTATATCTGTGTACAGAAGAAACTGACACAGGGTATGACACTCGGCGGATTGAAGGGGTAGGAGGTTGATATTATGGATGAAAGAACAAAACAGGTTTTAGTAGGAATCATTGTTGCTGTTATTTTTATCGCGTCTGTAGCCCTTATCATTATCGGTCAGAAAAATATCGGACCGCAGGGGCTTCTGACAATGCTTGCAGGACTTGCGGGTCTGATCGGACTTCTTGCTTTTTATAATCATAAATATAAATAGCAAAATATAACAGAAAACAGAAAAAGAAAACAGGAAAGAACAAAGAGGGTATAATTCATGGAAAATTCAAAAGGACTTGTGACCATCCCTACAGATCTCGACGTTGTTCCCGAGACTTTGGAACTGATGAAGCGCTGGGGAGCAGATGCGATCAGAGACTGTGACGGTACAGATTTTCCGGAGGCGCTCAAAGACGCAGACGCGGAAATTTATTCTACATATTATACGACAAGAAAAGACAATGAGTGGGCGAAGGCAAATCCGGAAGAGATACAGCAGATGTATCTTATGACGCCGTTTTATACGGCTGATTCCGAGAGTCTGTCGATTGAGATCATGAAAGGTCTTTATCCTGACATGCTCAGTCCGAATACACGGGATGACATTAAGCGTTGGTGGGAGGTTGTAGACCGCACGACAGGAAAAGTCGTTCCGACAGACGAGTGGGATTATAATGAAGAGGAAGGAAAGGTTACGATCAAGGCAGTTCCGTTCCATGAGTATACTGTGAGCTTCCTCGCCTATATCATGTGGGATCCGGTGCATATGTACAATGCCGTAACAAATGACTGGAAAGATGTAGAGCATCAGATCACCTTTGATGTCCGTCAGCCGAAGACACATGAGTATACATTGAAACGTCTGAGAAAATTTATTGAGGATCATCCGTATGTAAACGTACTTCGTTTTACAACATTTTTCCATCAGTTTACACTTGTATTTGACGAGCTTGCCCGTGAGAAATATGTAGACTGGTACGGATATTCGGCGTCGGTAAGTCCGTATATCTTAAAACAGTTTGAAGAAGAAGTGGGATATCCGTTCCGCGCGGAATATATTATCGATCAGGGATATTACAATAATCAGTATCGTGTTCCGAGCAAAGAATTTCAGGATTTTCAGGCGTTCCAGAGAAGAGAAGTTGCCAAGATCGTAAAAGAGATGACAGAGATCACGCACGAATGTGGTAAAAAAGCAATGATGTTCCTCGGAGATCACTGGATCGGAACAGAGCCGTTTATGGAAGAGTTTAAAACACTTGGTATTGACGCTGTTGTAGGAAGCGTAGGAAACGGTTCGACGCTTCGTCTGATCAGTGATATCGAAGGAGTGAAATATACAGAAGGACGTCTGTTGCCGTACTTCTTCCCGGATGTGTTCAACGAGAACGGAGATCCGGTCAAAGAAGCAAAATATAACTGGGTGACAGCAAGAAGAGCAATCCTTAGAAAACCGATCGATCGTATCGGATACGGCGGTTATCTTAAACTTGCGCTTCAGTTCCCGGAATTCCTTGATTATGTAGAGCAGGTATGCAACGAGTTCCGTACGCTTTATGCAAATGTAAAAGGAACGACACCGTACTGCGTGAAGAAAGTCGCAGTGCTTAACTGCTGGGGCAAGATGAGAGCATGGGGATGCCATATGGTACATCATGCACTGTATCAGAAACAGAACTATTCATATGCAGGAATCATCGAGTCGCTGTCAGGAGCGCCGTTTGACGTTGTATTTATCAACTTCCAGGATATTCTGGATAATCCGGCGATCCTTGACGATATCGATGTGATCATCAATGTCGGGGATGCAGATACGGCGCATACAGGAGGAGAATGGTGGGAAACCCCGAAGATCATCGAAGCGATCCGCGGATTCGTTTACAACGGCGGAGGAATTATCGGTGTCGGCGAACCTTCCGGTCATCAGTATCAGGGACATTTCTTCCAGCTTGCTAACGTATTCGGTGTAGAGGAAGAAACGGGCTTCACACTCGGATACGACAAATACAACTGGGATGAGCATGAACACTTCATTTTGGAAGATTCTGAAGAAGTAGATTTCGGAGAAGGCAAGAAGAATATTTATGCTCTTCCGAGTGCAACGATCCTTGTGCAGAAAGAAAAAGAAGTACAGATGGCAGTAAACGAATTCGGAAAAGGACGCGCTGTTTATATCAGCGGACTTCCGTACAGCTTCGAGAACAGCCGTGTACTTTACCGTGCAGTGCTTTGGAGCACACACAGCGAAGATGAGCTGAACAGATGGTTCAGTACAAATTATAATGTAGATGTACATGCTTATCCGAAGAACAACAAATACTGTGTTGTAAATAATACGGATGAGCCGCAGCAGACAACGATCTACCGCGGAGACGGAAGCAGCTTTGAGCTTGCTCTTGAGCCGAACCAGATCATCTGGTATGAGATCGCGTAATGTCTGGATCGTATCGTGCAGGCAGTGTTCTGCCGATTCATTTGCGGTCGTTTTGTTGGGGAACAGACGACAGCAGAAAAGTTTGTGAAAAAGAAAATAGAATGAATGAAAAAATATTACGGTTCATATGTATATATGAGCCGTAATATGATATTGGAGGAAAGCAATGGCGAAACGTGAGAAAAATCCGGCATCGGATAAAACGGGAAACGACACAGGCGTCTCGTTGCTTGTGCTCGGTATTGTGAGCGTTATTTTCGCACTTTGGATTCCGATCGTCGGGATCGTTCTGGGGACTGTATCGCTTGTAAGAGTGCGGAAAAGAAATGATCTGTCAGGAACAGTCATGGCAAAGGCAGGAAAAGTCTTAAGCATCGCGGGAATATGTATAGCCGTTGTAAACTGGATTCTGGCAATCGTCCTTACATTTATGACGTTAGCATAAGCATGATAAGAATAGCATAGGAAAGAGGAGCAGACAGGAGAAATGTTAGCATACACATATGAAGAAAACGGAAAGTTTGTTTTGAAAGAGAAAGAAAAACCAACGCTGCAAAGTGAGGACGACGCGATCGTACGTGTGACTTTGGCAAGTATTTGTTCCAGCGATCTCCATATCAAACACGGCGCCGTTCCGAGAGCAGTTCCGGGGATAACGGTCGGTCATGAGATGGTCGGGATCGTGGAAGAGACAGGAAGGCGTGTGACAAAGGTAAAACCCGAAGATCGTGTCACTGTAAACGTCGAAACATTTTGCGGGGAATGTTTTTTCTGTAAAAATGGGTTTGTGAATAATTGTACGGATCAAAACGGCGGCTGGGCGCTCGGATGCCGGATCGACGGCGGGCAGGCGGAATATGTCCGTGTTCCTTATGCCGAGCAGGGGTTAAATAAGATTCCGGATTCGGTGACGGATGAAGCCGCTCTTTTTGTAGGAGACGTCCTCGCAACCGGGTTTTGGGCGGCGCGGATTTCAGAGATCGGAGAAGAGGATACGGTCGTCATTATCGGAGGAGGACCTACGGGAATTTGTACGCTTTTGTGCGTGATGCTTAAGAATCCCGCAAAGATTATTTTATGTGAAGTAGATCCGGAGAGGATCGCATTTGTAAAGGAACATTATCCGGACGTACTTGTCGTGAATCCGAAAGAGACGGATGCAGAACGATTCGTGAAAGAAAACAGCAGGCATAACGGGGCGGATCGAGTTTTGGAAGTGGCGGGAAGCTCGGATACATTTGAACTTGCATGGAAGGTCGCGCGCCCGAATGCGATTGTCACAGTCGTGGCGCTCTATGAAGAAAACCAGACGCTTCCGCTTCCGCAAATGTACGGGAAAAATCTTATTTTCAAAACAGGAGGCGTAGACGGATGTGACTGTGATGAGATATTGAAACTGATCGAGCAGGGATGTATCGACACAACGCCGCTTATCACACATACATTTCCGCTGGAAGAAATAGAACAGGCATATGATATTTTTGAAAATAGAAAAGATAATGTGATCAAGATCGCAGTCAGTCACATTTAATTGTGATCATCGTAATGTAATCACTTCGGTCTTTGATAGACATTTCATTTAGTCCTTCTTCGTATGCATACCCTGTAAGCGTCAGATTGTGTTTGCGGGCATAATAAAGGATCGAGCGGTAGATTTCGGGAAGTTTTCCCCAGTCACCGATGCAAAAAGCGCGCAGATATGTTCCGGCAGGCAGGATTTCATCATATACGTCAGAAGTTTGCGGGCAGTATGCAAAGAAGGAGTGATAGCTGTTAAAACTGTTTTTTTGGATATCTTCTATGGAAATACAGCTTCCGAAATTGTCATAAAGATGAAATAATTTTTTCAGGCGGAGAGAGAACTCCGCGGCGATGGAAAAATCGTCTTCGTCGTATTCTCCGAAATAGGGGATGAGAAGATGATCTTTCTCTCGGGCAGCGTACAGCGTTCGATCGTTCCGTGCTGCGAATACATTCCTATTTTTAATCTCTCTGCTTTTTGTTCTAAAAAAGCCTGTGCAGATAAAAGCTGTTCGATGGACTCGTCGATCAGCTTTTTCTTTTTGTCATCATCTCTGTAAAAGATTCGTCGGAAGGGCGGGATGAGTAATCTTTGATCTCGTCTATGGACAGACCGATCTTGCGCAATGTAAGGATCAGTTCTAACTCTGTAAATTGAAAGCATGTATAGTAGTGGTATCCGTTCTCTCCGATAATTTCGGGGCGGAACAGCCCGATTTCATTGTAATAGTGCAGCGTGCGTTTGTTGACTCCGGTCAGTTTTGCAAATTCCCCGGAAGAATATAAATAATTTTTTCGATTCATAAAAAACTCCTTGACTGTACAGTTACTGTACATTATATGATACATGATGAAAAGAAGAAAATCAATGATAAAGCGCAGAAAGGAGATCGGGATGGAGTTTATATGTGCCGAGGAGAAACAGTGGAAAGAGATAAAAACAATTTATATGGAAGCATTTCCGAAGCGGGAGAGAAAACCATATTTTGCACTGCGGCATTCCGTAAAAACGAAAAAAGCGGTTGTTATGGCAGCAACCGAAGGTGAACAGGTGTTGGGATTTATCGTCCTTATTCCATATAAAGATATGGTAATGGCAGATTATCTGGCAGTGTCATCTAAAGTTCGCAGCAGAGGAACCGGAAGTTATATTATGCAGAATGTGTGCAGGCAGTACAAAGATAAAAAAATTGTTCTTCTGATCGAGCGCCTTGATGATAAGGCAGAGAACAAAGAACAGAGGATTGCCCGCAGAAAATTTTATTTGAAAAACGGATTTACGTCGTCTGATATTTTTATAACGGGAGCAAGCGGGGAAATGGAGATTATGAATTTCGGAGAAAAGGTTTCGGAAGAAGCGTATATAGATCTGCAGAAATATGCGCTTGGAACGGTGATGTTCAGATTGTCCAAGATCAAAGTGGCAGAGAAAACGCCGCATAAGAAAAGAGAGGAGGCTGACCAGGGATGAAAACAATATTTTCAAAAGTAAAGTTAAGGCCGGGTCAGATCGTTCAGTTGTTTTTGCTTGTATTGCTGTCGGCAGTAGGGCAGATGCTTTTACCGTCGTTTTTGGCACAGATGATCAGCCATGGCGTGGCGGAAGGAGAAAACCGTATTGTCTGGATGTATGCCGTGATCATGGCGGGAGTAACATTGTTTTCCTGCGTGATCAGTTTTCTCTCTGTTAAGATTGCATCTTATATTTCTACAGATTTTGCGGCACAGCTTAGAACTCAGGTCTTTTCTAAAGTGCAGGAGTTCTCGGCGGCAGAGATGGACCGGTTCGGAACAGCGAGTCTTGTCACAAGAAGCACTTCGGATATTACGAATGTACAGAACTTTTTGACATTGCTGCTTAGAGTCGGATTGCTTGCGCCTATGATGGCTGCGGCAGGACTAGTGTTTTCCGCGGCTACGGGAGGAGAAGTCAGTTCGGTTCTTCTTGTCGCGATACCGGTTCTTCTGACTGTATTGACGATCATCATGGTACTGGCATCGAAGTATTCGATCCGTCTGAGAAAAAAGCTCGATCAGATCAACAGATTGTTTTTGGAATCGTTGGAAGGAGTACGCGTGATCCGCGCGTTTAATAAGCAGAAGACAGAAAATGCACGTTTTGAAGAGGCAAATGAAGATTATGCGATGACGGCAATGGCAGCAGGGCGGATCACAAGCCTTCTGATGCCCGCTATCAGTGTGATCTTCGGAGTGACGACGGCGGCTGTATTGGGCATGGGCGCATATTATGTAAGTACAGGCGCTATGGAAGTAGGTTCTTTAGTGGCAAACAGCCAGTATATCAGTATGGTACTTACATCTGTGATGATGCTGTCTCTTGTCATTATGATGTTTCCTACAAGTTATGCATGTGCGAAACGAATCGCGGAAGTTTTGCAGACAGACAGCTCGATACGGGGTGGAAAGTTTCAGATGGAAAATCGTCCGGTGCGCGGAACGGTTGAGTTTCGTCATGTGACATTCGCTTATCCGGGAGCGGATGAGCCGATCCTGAAAGATATTAGTTTTGAATCCCGTTCGGGAGAAGTTACGGCGATCATCGGAGGAACGGGACGGGGAAAATCAAGTATATTAAAACTGATCCCCAGACTTTATGATCCGATGTTCGGAGAAGTGCTGATCGACGGAGTGAACGCGAAAGAATACCGCACGGAAGATCTTCGTTCTTTGATCGGATACGTACCGCAGAAAAACGTTCTTTTCTCGGGAGATATTGCAGATAATCTTAATTTCGGAAATGAAAACGGAACGGAAGAAGACTGGAAACAGGCGGCAAAGACTGCCTGTGCGGATGAGTTTATCTGTAAGAAGAAAGAAGGATATCACGATTCGGTCGCCCAGGGCGGCACGAACTTATCCGGCGGGCAGCGTCAGCGTATGGCGATAGCGAGAGCGATGATGAAAAAACCGGAAATTTATGTGTTTGACGATAGTTTTTCTGCTTTAGATATGAAGACTGACCGTCAGCTCCGTCAGAATCTGAAGGAAAGCATCGAAGATGCAACGGTCATCATGGTAGCGCAAAGGATCAGCACAGTTCTTGACGCAGACCGGATATTAGTAGTTGACGACGGGCAGATCGTAGGAAACGGAACGCACAGGGAATTGTTGGATACTTGTCCGCTTTATCGGGAAATTGCAGAGATTCAGTTAGGAAAGGAGGCACTTTGATATGAAAAATACGACAATATTTAAGAGGCTGCTGGGCTATTTAAAAGCGTACAGACTTCGGTTATTTTTTGTACTGCTTTCAGCAGTTATCAGCACTGCTTTATGGTTCTTGCTCCGTTTCTTGTAGGAAAGGTGACGACGACGTTGTTTGCAAGTATTGCCGATAAAGTTTTTTACTGGGAAACGATCATCTGGCTTTTGGCGGCGTTGGTAGCGTTATATTTTGTATCACAGTTGTTTTCCTTTTTGCAGGGATTCGGTATGGCAAAGATCACTGCAAATGTGATGCAGACGATCCGCAGGGAAATCGATGAGAAAATGCATCGGCTGAAACTGAATTATTATGACGTTCATACACACGGAGATATTCTCAGTGTAATTACAAACGATGTAGATACGATCAACAATACGATCAGTCAGAACTTAACTTCGATCGTAACACAGGTTACGACTGCCATCGGCGTACTTATTATGATGCTGATGATCAGCCGAAGCTGTCTTTGATCCCGATTGTTATGGTACCTCTTTCTCTATTGAGCGCCGCAGGAGTGATGAAAGCGAGCGAAAAGTATTATGGAGAACAGCAGGAGCTTCTCGGTAAGCTGAACGGATATGTAGAAGAGATGTATAACGGACAGTCCGTTGTGCAGACGTTTAATTATCAGGAACGTGCGAAAAAGAAATTTTCTCAGTTGAATGACGCGCTTAAAAACAGTTCAAGAAAAGCGGAGACAACAGCAGGGGCGATCAGTCCGATTACAACTCTTGTGAATGATCTTGGGTATGTTCTTTGCGCCGCTTTAGGATGTCTCTGGGCGATCGCCGGAAAGATCGCAGTCGGAAACGTACAGGCTATGTTGGAGTATACATGGCGTTTTGCAGAGCCGTTTTCCGCAATCGCCGGAATGGTAGGAAGTTTCGGAGCGGCAGCGGCAGCAGGAAACCGTATTTTCGGACTGCTTGACGCAGAAGAGGAAATTCCGGATTCAGACCAGTGCATCGTACCTGATGACCGCAGCGGTCGCGTTACATTTGAAAATGTGACGTTCGGATATACGCCGGATCATCTTTTGATGAACGGGATCGATTTGACGGTAGAACCGGGGCAGAAAGTTGCGGTAGTAGGACCTACCGGAGCGGGAAAAACAACGCTGATCAATCTTTTGATGCGCTTTTATGAGGTAAATAACGGATCGATCAAAGTGGACGGAACTAAGATCACGGATATGCCAAGGGAAGAACTGCGCGACAGATTCGGTATGGTTCTTCAGGATACATGGCTGTTTGAAGGAACGATCGGAGAGAATATCGGATATGCCGAGGATAATATGAAGAAAGAGAAAATAGTAGAAGCCGCGAAATCGGCATGCGCCCACAGTTTCATCAAAACACTCCCGGGCGGATACGATATGACGCTTAGTAAAGGAGCGGAGAACATTTCGCAGGGAGAACGCCAGCTTCTGACGATCGCAAGAGCGATCGCTTCCGATCCTGAGATCATGATCTTAGACGAGGCGACAAGTAACGTAGATACCCATACGGAAGTTCTTATTCAAAAAGCGATGGCAGAACTGATGAAAGGACGCACAAGTTTTGTGATCGCCCACAGACTTTCTACGATCCGTGACGCAGATATGATCCTTTATATGGAAGACGGAGATATCAAAGAAGTCGGAAATCATGAAGAACTGATGAAAAAGAACGGGAAATATGCGGCTCTTTATATGAGTCAGTTTGCGTAACCGGATTATAGAAATTTTACAGCGGGGCAAAGGAACTGAAATAGAGGGGAAAGATGCACTATTCGTAAAATACTGGAAATTCTATGTTTTTTGTAAAAAACGCTTGCAGAAAGTAAAAAAAAGAAAGTATATTATCAAATGGGAAAAATAGTGTAACAGAATAACAACCGGAGTCTTGCGTGATCTATTCCACAACTCTCCGGTTATATTTATGTAAAGGTATATTTTGTAAGGAGGGAAAGCATGAAGATGCAGAAGAACAAGAAACTTGTGCAAGCTGCCGCGGTAGGACTTTCAGTCTGTGTGCTAGCAGGAGGCGGTCTGTTCGTATGGAATATGTACGGCAAAAATGCAGAAGAAAATGAAAAGCAGATCGTATCAGATGAAGTTGCGGAAATTGAAAGCTTGAATTCACGCGACAATGTTGTAGATTTGGAGGAGCTTTTCGAGGGAGAAAAGGCGTCGGGAAAAGAAGATGTGACGAGCGAGAAAACAGAGAAGAAAGAAGATTCTTCGACGAAGTCAGGCTCTTCTCAAAAGTCGGATTCTTCTAAGCAATCAGGCGGGGCAAAAAAACCGGAGTCATCAAAAGATACAGATACATCAAAGAAGCCGGATAAGAAACCATCCAAACCGGACGAGAAGCCATCAAACCGGATGAGAAGCCGTCTGTGCCGGATGAGAAGCGT
>ENA-OQAA01000223-OQAA01000223.1-human-gut-metagenome-genome-assembly--contig:-NODE-223-length-40810-cov-3.023032_pt1 | contig 40810 bp, 42 predicted proteins | sample MGYA00242489_ERZ504515 | MGnify/ENA primary metagenome ERZ504515 (study PRJEB26092, sample SAMD00036237) | human gut metagenome | host: Homo sapiens | study: EMG produced TPA metagenomics assembly of... | reverse complement strand
AAGCTTTCTGGAAATTTTATTGGAAAAAGTTAAAATTTCCCGTTTCATTTGATAAGTTTTTGATGTACAATTAACCACAGGGAATCCTCCTCTTTTTTGTTTAGTACGATTTTTTTGTGGTGATTAAATTTTACATCAAAAAGGAATAGGATTCCTTATATTTTTGGCATTTTTAAAAAGTTGTTAATAATCAGCAAGGATGATTATAGGTTCTGTGGATAAAACTGCGGAAACTCAAGTGGGTTTCGGCTTCTTTTTCTTTGCTTTTTGTGGTATGATAAGAGCAGAGAAAAAGGAGCAGAAAACATATGGCTGGTAATTCAAAAGATTCAAAAATCCTTGAATACAAGGACATGATCAATCAACTGAATAAGACGATTGCTGCACAGACAGAACTGATCCAGTCTTTACAAAAAACATTGGAAGCAGACCGACTGGAACAAGAAACCCTTCGTCAGCAGATTGAATATCTCACGAAGAAGCTTTTTGGCACTTCCAGTGAAAAGCGGAAGGATATCGAAGGTCAGCTGAATCTTTTTGATGAAGCCGAACAGGAAGCGGATCCGGCATGGAAACCGGAACTTCCTGATGATATCACTGTTCCAGAGCATAAACGGAAAGCACGACGGACACACGCAGAACTCTTTAAAAATGTGCCTTCCTGCGATGAGATCCTTTCTCTTCCAGAAGAGGAACGGAACTGTCCAACCTGCGGAACACAGATGGAATGTATTGGAAAAGAATTCGTCCGTCATGAGTTCCGGTTTACTCCAGCCAAAGGGAAAGTGGTAAATATCTATCGGGAAACGTATAAATGCCCGGAGTGTGCCAGATCAGAGGAGCACCCTGATGATCAGACGTTTGTCAAAGCTCCTGTTCAGGAACCATTGATTCCGGAAAGTTATGCCTCCGAATCCGTTGTTGCATGGGCGATGCACCAGAAGTATCAGAATGGTCTGCCATTAAAGCGGCAGGAAGAGGACTGGAAGCAACTGGGTGTCCCTTTAAGCCGGGCTACGCTTGCTAACTGGATCATTTACTGCGCCGAGAATTATCTCCGTCATGTTTATGATTATTTTCACCGTCAGTTACTGAAGCGTAAATATCTGATGGCAGATGAAACTCGGGTTCAGGTACTGAATGAGCCGGAGCGTAATCCTGAAACAGATTCCTGGATGTGGCTCTTCCGCAGTGGAGAAGATGGACTTCCGCCGATCCTGCTCTATCATTACACAGAAACAAGGGCAAAGTTCCATGCAGCATCTTTCCTACAGGGGTTCGGCGGATATCTGGAGACCGATGGATATCAAGGTTATAACAATCTGCCGGATATCAAACGATGCTCTTGCTGGGCACATGTGAGACGTTACTTCACAGATGCCATCCCGAAAGGGAAAGAGTATGATTACAGCCTTCCGGCGGTGCAAGGAGTACAATTCTGCTCCAAGCTGTTTGATTATGAGCGGTACTCAAAAGCAAAAAATCATACTGCGGAGCAGAGAAAACAGTTCCGTCTTGAAAAGGAGAAGCCGATACTGGATGCATTCTGGAATTGGCTGGATCAACAGCGCCCAAACAAAGGAACCCGTTTGGCGAAAGCGGTGAACTATGCCCAAAATCGGAAAGACACCCTGATGACTTATCTGGAAGATGGTCATTGCAGTTTATCCAACAATCTCAGCGAGAATGCAATCAGACCATTCACTGTCGGCCGGAGGAACTGGCTGTTCAGTGCCAGTCCGAAAGGAGCCACCGCTAGTGCTATTGTGTATACAATGGTTGAGATGGCAAAAGCGAATGATCTGAATACCTATAAATATCTGACATATCTCTTATCACAACGACCAAATGATAAAATGTCAGATGCACAGCTGGAGCAGCTTGCCCCATGGAGCGAGACTGCGAAAGCGAACTGTCAGAACTAAAATAGAGTAAAACGCTTGCATCTATCATTTTGGTGCAAGCGTAATTCATGGGTAGCGTAGCAATATTTTGCGCTTACTATGCATAAAAACAGAAAAGTAGCCTATATAGTTTTCCCCAGTCATACTTTTACACATGACTGGGGAAAACTCGTCTTATACTGTTTGTTTATCTGCCAACTTCTGAACCTCTTCCAGAGACAAACCCGTCATCTCCGCAATTTCCTCTATCGAATCGCGCCCTCTTGCCAGCATCTTCAGAGCAGTACTTACTCTCTCTTCTGCTTTCCTTCTGCTTTTCCTTCTGCTTTTGCTTTTCAGCTGTTTCATTCCTCATCTCTTCTAAAAGTCTACACATCTGGCTTCGACCTCCTTCTGTTTCCTTTAAGTATCGGACTTCTTCGGCAAGCAATGGATTCACCATATCTTTTGCTTCTTTACAGTTGAAGTCATGCATCAAACTTCCTACAGGATGTTCCATATTTCTATACTCGCCATTTACATATATAATGTGTGCCCCATCACCAAACAATGCATACTCCATCTCTTTAATTCTTCTTTCGACGTGATATAGCGGAATTCCCTTGCCAAATTTATCATTTTCTGTAATGAAAATCACATATGTATCAACCAAATCTTCGAAATCGTCTCCCTTACAGAGCAGTGTACGGTCAATCATGCTGCTGTGAAACCTTGCCCTTTTCACTCCTGCTCCCCGATCAGAACGCTGAATTTCAATATCCATAAGTTTTCCATTTACATCCTCTGCCTGGATATCTAAAGTGATGGAACGTTTTGTTGCGCTTTTATATTCTACTTGCGCCTTTGTAGATTTTACTTTGATATCATCACACTCTAAAATCGTATTCAGTATATACTCAACTGCTTCAATCTTTCCATCTAGTGCTTCTGAAAAAAAGTCATCATCCATCAGGCGAAGTTCTTTTATCCTTTGTAAATCTTCTTCGTTCATTACATTCCGTTTTGTTTCCTGCACATTAACACCTCGCTCTTTTTTTAATTTCAAGCTATTTATCGTAATAACCGATATCGTGTCATCTCATGTACTTTATAAATCACATCTTCTGATAGTATTTTCCCGGAATGTTAAATATCCATGTATGTTTCTCTTCCGTAGAAGTGAATTTTCTTTGCCGAATCACCTTCCTTATGCATCTAAGTCTTTGCTTCATTGTTTCTATACTCTCATTATAATAGCCTTATCTTGAAAGAAGCAAGCCTTATTTTTTATAAGGAAACAAACCAGGCAAACCGCCTGGCCTGTTTCGTCGCAAAATCCAACATCATAAAAATTGCTCTATCTGCTCCACACGGATATTTCTCTTGTCAATTCCAAAGGAATCACAAAGGAACTTTTCCAATTCCATTGCAGAGGATCCGAATTGCCCTTCGAGTCCGTTATGCCCACATATGGTATCACTTAGAAAAATATGCTGTTCATCTACTATAGCAAAAACCATTTTCAACTGCTTTCTGTCCATTTAAATCTCTTGACAAGAGATAAATCACATAATTAACAGATTTTGAAAGTATTTTATCACCACAGCACTTTCTAGAAACAGGTAAAATATCATAATTAAATTGTTTATATGCACGCTTTGCCATGCGAAGCGGTGCTTTCTTATATGGTTTTATCCAAATGACTTTGTTTCCGGTTTCCAGACCAATCACTGCATTCATATGAATCGTACTAACGCTTGGCTTTTCATATACATCCTCAGAGTCTTTTTCTGCCCCTTCCTCTGATTCATCAAATCCCATAATATGCGTAAATGGTTCTGTCTCTATCTTCCAATATGCCACGCATCAATAATCAACGGTTGCTCATAATCTGCTATATTGATTCTATGGAACATTCCGCCCATATTCTTTAACAAAAATACTTTCGTAATCGGTATGCTGTGCAAAGACCGATTCTTAATATAAAAGTGAACGCTCTCCCCAAAGAAAACAGACATTGAATGACCCACGGAAATAAAATCCATTTTTCTTGAAAACGCAGTCAGGTAAAGGGTGTACACTGTCAAGAAAAGTACACATATATTTGAAACAAGCCCAACAAAGTTACATATAAATGTAAAAAAATGTCATTGCAATCCTCGTATGATAATTTAGGGAATTAATTATCATATGTTCCTTTCTATTAAACCTAACGCTGTGCAACTAAACTTGTGTGAGATTTCATTTTCAGACATTCTACCACAGTTCCTACATTTTTAATCATCCGCCCCACTAAGTTGCTCCAATCGGTTACGAACCATAGTTTCTCCAAACGCAAGATGTTTCAATAGTGTAGCAACAGTTACCTCACATTTTTCATAGTCGATTTTATCGTATTCCCCGGAAAACAAAAATTTTGCCATATCAAACCACAACTGCATATCGTCCTGCATTTGCACAACAACTGTTGTATATGCGGTAAAAACATCTTGCGGAATATATGATTGATGAATTATATTCTCGTTCTTCAAATCCTTTACTAATTCACAATATCTCTTAAAGTGTTCTCTAAATTCTTCACATTGTTTCTCCCGATCTGCTGTCTCATCATATTTCAGATAATACAGTAAGTCATGTTCAAGAGGAACGAGTTCTGCTATTATGGGTTCTAATTTTTCATAAAATCGCATTTCACGCTCTAATAATATTTCATATGCTTTTGTAGAACGCTCTAACTTATTTCTAAATTTTTCAAGATTTTTTTCAAATGAAGACTCAATTCCTGTTTCAAAGAGTTTTATAAGTAGCCCTTTGAAAATAGTCAATATTCCAACCAAGACAACAGTACCACCGCCAATGGCAGTAAGCAGATTTTCTAACCATTCAGGCATCGTGAATAACCTCTTCCCTTTTATAGTAGTTTAATATAGCACTGTGAAATAGCGAAGGCAAATATTCCATCCTAGCCATTAATCAACTAGTACGCCCCACGGAATCTGATCTTTTCCTTTTCCATTCGGCTTGTTTTTCCAAGAAGAAAACAAGAACTTATCAAAATCAGCGTATTTTGTTTCCGCATATGGATACTGCCTGTCATAGTTCCCTATGTTAGTGATAAATCCAGTCCGTGTACAACGTAATTCATAATCTCTATATGTAAGTGATGCACATAATTGTTTGTATATACCGTAATTAAATGCATCATCCATTTTGATGTGCTTAATAAGTTCTGAGTAGTCACCCATATAGTCCACAAAAAGTGCAAGGTTAATTGCACACCGTGCGAATACCTCATCGTAAACTCTTTTTGAATAATATGCCACTCCATCATATCCCAGTCTTTTACATGCCATCATAATTGACTGAGAAATTATGTATTCAGATTTGAACGTTCTTCCACCTTCCTTTATTCTGTATGAAGTTGCAATTGTGAGCATATATAATTTCAACCAGCAATGAACTCTATTTTCTTCGAAATCATTCAAAGCATGAAAGTCCCTTATAGAAACTGCCAGATTGAAAACCTGTTGTGTGCCATCCAAAAGAACAGGTGATACATTAAAATCATTTTCAGATGGAAAACCTGTTTCTATCCAACATCCATACGAAGAATTTGCCAAATATAAACTTGGATTTCCAGGAATACTAAAACGATAATTTCCTGACTTTGCTCTTAATTTCAGTGGCAAATGCAACATATCTTTGGCCACATACGCATTAGATGGATTTCCCATTCGACATCTAAAAAGCTGCAATTCCGTTCCTGTGCCGCCGGGAAACGCATAGCTCTCTTTTAACGAACTAACTGCAAACGGATCTTTTCCTATATCCTTGATAAGATTTCTTATAATTGTGTTGCATTTCTCAATGTCTGCTTTATAATAGCATTTTAACGCTTCTAATATCTTGTTTTTGAATTTTAAGAGTATCTTAAGGCTTTCATTATCGGCTCCTGCAACTTTTGCCTGCTGAAATACAATGTTATATTTCCTTTTCAAATCATCAAGATAATCCGAATCTTTTTCTAAAACGAATGGTGCATATAAATCTTTGCAAATAAATCCGTTGTTCATCCATGCCAGACCCATATCCTATCCTCCTCTTGACAATGATATGTTTCTCTTTACTCTTTTTTACATCTCCGCCAATCATCGACTCACAAATTTACCTACTTTCCATGCCAGCCATCCCAACAGCGCCCCCATTGTGTTTGTCACCACATCATCCAATTGTAAATATCCTGTTTGAGTAATATGTTGCACTATCTCAATACTACAAGAGCAAATAAATCCAGTCAGTACACATACCCATCCATTTCTAAACTTTTTGAACAACAACGGTAGCAGCACACCAAACGGAATAAACATAATAATATTTTCGACAAACATGGCGTGCATATGAAAAGTATGTCCCCATGTTTCGAGTAAACTATGCTGGTGTCCTTCCTACTTCCAGGTTCTCTACACAAGAAAACTATGCGGAAAAATGATAAAAATGTAGGCCAGGAAAAGAGTAAGTGAAATTTTATGTTTTATTGAACTTTCCTTCCCATATAACCAACTAACAGTAAATACGATGCACCCGCTGAAAAAGAGAGCTGGAATCAAGTATGACACAGGTTGTCTGAAATCTTGAATTATTGAATTAATGTACCATTCGATTTCCCATCACCTCTTTCGATTAACTCATTCTTCTCTTTCCCACCATCCACAGAGCAACTCTTATAATAATCTCATATGCTGTCTATGCAAACCAATATCTTCAGGTATTATCTCATAGTCTTATTTATAATTTCTTTAGTAAATTTATTCTTTCTTTATTGGGTCAGACCCATAACTTCTTGGGTAGCGTAGCAATATTTTGCGCTTACCACTATAAACTAATCAATGCCAGCGGTGAACGAGTATACTTACTCCTCCACCCTTGGCATAATTCATTGTATCTCCATATCTAAAACAAAATATCTCTATTAATCATTATAGTTATTCTCAATCCAATTCTTTGCAATTAATAAGTCAACATCTTTATGTATATCTATAGACTCATCAATTTCATATGGCACGATTTTATCTCCCATGAATCCCCATGGCTGTTGTCCTTCTTTACCAGATTTTAAATAGTCTACTCTCAGCACCCAGAAGTTATGTGATAAAAATAAACAGGACGGTAAATCTTGTCTGTTTGTTGACACCTTTCCAGAAGAATTTTTTTCATACATTTCCAAAGTCCCATCGTTATTTATAGTTTTTGCTCTTAATGGATGATGATCATTATCTTCATATACTGGAACCACTGCTGTAACAGAATTATCTTTCTTCATTATTTCAACACAATCTGTTATCCACTCTGTTTTAATTGTTACATTATTAGCTAACAACACAACAAGAATATCTGGATTTTCATCATTTTCTTCTATAACATTTAATGCATGCATAATACAATCTATATGCTGTGCTGATGGTGAAGCCAATTCAGCCGGACGCACAATTCTTTTATAACCTTCTTTTTCTGCTGCACTTAAAATTTTCTCATCATCACTGCTGCAATACCAGTCATCAATAAGGGAGCATTTTCGCGCTGCATGTGCTGGATAGTATAAAACAGGATGACCTAAAACATCCAAAATATTTTTGTCTTGTAGCGTATTATTTCCTCTCCCTGTAAGTAATGCAATTGTTTTCATAAAATTATCCTCCTCATCTTTTATATATTAATTTTAAAGATTCACTTAAATATTCCTATTTTAATTTTTTCAAATAGGTCGCCAATGGCAATATTTTCCCTTTTGTAATCTTGTTTAACAGTATAATACTATCCTTAAACTCTCCATTATTCCGATAAATAAAAAGATAAATAACATTGGGGACTATGCAACATATAATCATACGTCCCAATATCACAAACCACTTGTTTCCTACAATGACGAGACATATCAGATATGTTATTATTGCCCCAAACAGTGTTACAACCACATAACGAAATATCTGCCTTAAATAATCCAATAATTTATTTTCATCAAAAATCACTGTAAAAATATTATGTAACAACCATGGTGTCCCAATTAAAATCATCGACAATACTGTTGATAAAATGACTCCATATATACCCCAGAATTTAACCAGAATAACATTCATTCCTAAATTTGCAAGTGCGGTAATTAATGGCCTCCAACGATCTTCATGCCACATACCTGCTGCATCTTTATAGGTATTCAAAAGCTGATTAATTTCGTACAAAAAATAATATATACAAAGACAAATAACAACACCAAATTCTAATTTCATAGATTTTCCAACCCATATATCCATAAATGGTTGAAACAAACATAAGAAACAAATCGAACAAAATCCTGCAATCCACGAAATAATAAAGGTAAATTTCTTTAAGTCATAATAATTTTTTTCCTTTGTTTCTACAATCAAACTATTTCCTATTCCAGCAGTACAGGCATTAAAAATAATGGTTACAAATCCAATTATAGATGTTAAGATAAAATAATAATTTTGATATATTGCTAAGGTTGTAAGACCTAAAAAGGCTGAAATGACTATAGAATCTGAAGAATTCAATACCACCGCACCAAGCTTAGAAGTAAATAAATCTCTAATACGCTGATTAATTTTTATAATATAATCTTTTGATAATTTACCTTTAGCCTTGTAATTAGGATATTTCTTAGAAACTACAACAGCTGTAATAATATTAGTTACCGCTTGCATAAATAGTGACACAATCAAATACGCATAATAATTTTTTATAATCACGAGCACAAAAAACTGCAACAAATACTGAATTGTATTTGTCATGAAAGTTACTTTGCTCATAATGTCTACTCTTTGATGGGCTTGCAATAATGAATTCTTATATGCAAAGAGCCAATAAGAAAGTACCGTAGCTGATAAATTCAACAAATATAGCACATATATATTCATCCCTTTTGGAATATCACTTTTTATCAAATACGGTATAAATGGCAAACATATAATACCCACTACTGCTATAATCAGTCCTATAATACGATAATATGTCTTATACAATTTCATCAAAGCACATATCGTGGTTGAATCATCCTCTGCAATCGGCTTATACATACTAAAAACCATTGCACTACCAACACCTAATTCTGCAAGATTTAATACCTGTAGTATAGATGTAAATAAACTATTCAATCCAAGATACTGTACACCCATAAAATAAATCATGGCCGTACGCATTATAAAGGGCAAAAGTATTTGATATGCTTTTAGTATAGAACCAAAAATCATATTTCTAACAGCATTCTTCGTACGCTCTATTCTCATGTTAATTTTCTCTCCACTATCAGTATGTTTATCACTTGCATAACACCAACTTAACTAGATTAACCATATATGTTTCAAAGACACCTATATGCATATAAATCCAAAATATAGATTTTTTAATCATACTTATATTGTTATACTGTGTATGATAATAATAGCCGCTTCTTGCAACTTGTAAAATCTTTTTATAATTAGCATCTGGAACTCCGCGCTTTCTTTTATGATTGTGAATATAGGAGCAATCATTCAATCTATATGTATCAAATCCTATTTTTTGTAACCGCTTACTTATAATATTTTTCTTCATTGTATAAAAATACTTTTTCATCATACATACCTGCTTCAAATTAATGCACTCATCCTAAAACATGTAAAACACCCCGAAACAGCATCAACTTTTTGATATTTTCCAATCATTTTATAAGTATTATTGCTTTGAAAAAAATATTTTTATAAATCCAAGAACAAAATTTTAAATCTTCAATATATTTAGGAAATTTCCATGCACTCACACACTCTTCTCCTAAAATGCCAAATTGCCGTGCCGAAACCGCCCCGCATTTATCATTCTTTTGTAAAAATTCTTATACACTTTTTTATAATAACTTTATCAAACAGGACATCACTGTTACAATATAAAAACATATTCTGTACTCAACTCTTTTGCGATTTTCAAGCCATAATTATATCCATACGAATAACCACCATTTTTTTTGCTCTGGACAACTCTAATTTTATTATTTTTTAAATCACAAAGTTTCTCATATGACCCGTCATTTGACATGTTGTCTACTATAATAATATTATCAATAATGTCTATTCCCTGTGCTTGTTCACATATTTTTTTGCAGCCTTCAACATCCTTATAATTCAAAGTTATTAAAGTAATTGCCATACGTTTATTCCTCCAAAATCACGCAATAGTTTTTACTACCACCTTGTAATCACTACCAAATAGCTTTTAAATGGTTTTATCCCATAAATCTGCTGGAAATGAATCTATTAAACTCTTTCGCATTGCTTCCAAATCAGGAATTTCCATAGGTTCCATACTCAATGCTTCTTCTAATGATAATGCCATTTTAATATTGCATCGACCAGTTGAATAATACCAATCAAAATACTTAATTATCTCTTCTTCCATTCCTTCACTCAAAAATATTGCTGGAATCCCATATGTTTCAGCAAGAATAATACCATGTAATGAAGAAGAGATTATTAGCTTTGATTTAATAATTTCATTAATAAAAAATTTATAATCATCCGTTTGTGTGTCTATGTAATGAATACCCTCCTTCTTTTCGGAATTCTTATGAAAAAGATGATAGATTACTGAAACATCATATTCCTTCTTCACATTTTCAGGTTGATAAATCAGCTTCATCAAAACAGCCGGATCACCAAATACATCTGGACACTGATATCCGGCAATATCCATTACAAATTTTGTAACAGGGCCACGTATTGCTCGTATATCATATGATATTTTTTTGCGATTGTTGATTAAATTTTTTGCAATATTCACTCTATGAATTCCTGTCCCCCATATAACAGCATCAAATGGCATTAGACCAATTAAAGATCCGACTGTCATCAAATGAATCCTTTTGGAAACTGATACATCTTTAGACAATCCATTTCTTTTCATCATATACTCATATATAACCGGAGCCAACGCATCCCCAATATTCACTTTACTTTTCCAGTATTCTAAAATTATTTTTCTTTTTGGAGATTTCTCACCACCAAAGGATTTATTATTCCTTAATAAATAACTTTTTATTCCAAACACGTCACGTCACCTCTTAGATTTACAATCTACAAAATATTCTTATCTATGTTTAATAAAATTTACTATTCTAAACATATTCAATAACAAAAAAGGGGAAATATATGCTATATTTAGATACATACGTTTTCGAGATAAAATATATTTGTTTTTGCTCCCAAATCTATATCTTCCACGCATGGATTCCTTTAAAAATTTAAGTTCTTCATGATATTTTATCTCTATTTCTTTTATATTTTTGCTATAAATTATCTTCCATAATATATTTACCATATTCTCAGAAAAACGATATTCTGCAGCATCTCTTAATGAACTGCTATATGACATTACAATATCATAAACAATATTTCCGCTTTTTACATTATCCCAAACCCTAGATCGTAATCCGCTATGCATTGCACTTCCTTCTCGTTGACGATAGAATAGCAAAGATTCATTCAAAAATCCTACTCTATCACAGTTTCCCAACAATTCCATTAAGAATATGGTATCTTCCCCTATTTTAATATCTTCCGGAAACTGGCAATCCTTTATTACGGATTTTTATATATTTTATTCCACGGAACACAAGATGTCGTTAACAACATCTCTGCTGCACATATTTTATCAACACAACTCGATTCCTGATACATCATCCATTTATTGCAATTGCCTGTCCTATCATCATAAAAAGAATAATTGCAAGTCACAAAATCTAAATTATTTTCTTCAAGGTATTTTACCATCCGAAACAAATAGTGCTTATCCACCAATCATCCCCATCTATGAATGCTATATATTCCCCACTTGCCTCAAGGATTCCTCTATTGCGCGTATATGACACACCTTGATTCGTATGATGCAACGCACGTATATATGGATATTTTGATGCATACGCCTCTATAATCTCGCCACTTTTATCGGATGAACCATCATTTAGTAAAATAATCTCATAATTAGGATACTCCTGTTCAATTAAAGAATCCAAGCATTTTGATAAATATTGTTCAATATTATAAACAGGAATAATTATACTGACTTTTTTATTGCTCATACAACTCTCTCTCTATTCATATTCATCTATTTTAATAGTATCTAAAATCTCATAGATTCCTTGTTCCGAATCTGCAAACTTCACATATCCTTTAAAATACTTTTCAAATGTTTCAAGTCCAACCCACATTATCTCAGATGTATAATCTTCAGTAACCATCTTTTTAAGTGAAACAGATGGACATCCACCAAGCATAGCCGCATTAATCAGTGCAGTAGAATCTAATCCAAACATTGCTACTGGTTTAACCTCTAAATTGGTAAGCAGTGTTTCTAATGCTACCTTTTCTGATAAAAAAATAGGAATGCCCCATCTATCGTATTTTTCCAGTAATTTTTCTCTCGGATGTGTTTTAACATACAATTTTATCCCTTTATCGTGAAGAACTCTTTGGAGGGTTTTCAACATTTTTTCGTACTCCGACATATTCCACATTTTATCTTCTTCCCAGACAAACGATAGGAAAATTGCATATGCTTCTTTTTCGTGTTGAATTGGTTTACCACAATACTGCAAATACCTTCTGACGGAAATCACAACATTCTCTTGTGGCTTAAGCTCACCATTAACATCCTTTTTCATCATATACCGATCTATAGTTTGTGAGTTATCCCAGTTTTTCATAGAACTGTTTAGTATCAATTTATCCATAACTTCTTTTATAAATGGCCTTGTAGAAAGTCCATCACGTTGTCTCGTCAATTTTTTATAGTCGTCATCGTAATATTCCATTAGCCCTTCATCTGTACGAATAAGATATACTTGCTTTCTACCTTTTTTCTGTATGCTTCTTCCCAACTCAAATTGATAATCAAGAGGGGAAATTATGTGAATTGGTTTAATCCTCTTAATTTTGGAACTATTTTGCTTCTTCTCAAAATCTATCTCATCTTGATATAATATTTCAATATTTGTATTCTTTATTTCCACGACGTCTTCTTTTTTTAATACATATCCACTTTTCGGATGTTTTCCCAGAACAATCAGACCATTTACTTCTTTATTTTGGGCAATCTCTGCAATATAAGCTTCTACATTAATTAAATGCCATGGTGTAACCACACTAGCATAAAAATCATAATTTGACTTTGCCAACATTTCAGCTAGTCTATTTAAGTCCTTATGTACAAATTTCATTATACCCTCCTCATTTTAACCTTTTTTATTTCTCAGTTATTTCCTGATTGAATGTTCTCTGCCTTAATTGGGGCATAACTTTATCTTCTATATTTTCCCTTGATTCTATAATTACACAAAGTATTACAAACCCAATATGAGTTGTATAGCATTCAGGAAATAGTGTCATAATTCCTATAAATGAACGTAACAGCATGAATATATAAATTTTTCTGCCATATTTATAGGAATCATGCATTAACCAAATAATGAATACTAGAATCCATGCCAACATAATAAAACCATAGTAAAATACTAACCCGAATATTCCATTATCATCATAAGTAATTCCTTCTTCATATCTTATTCCGGTTACAGTCTCAGGCCAATCAATATTCGCATATCCACATCCCAAAATAGTATTTATCGGTGATTTTAACACTTGTTCTGTATAAAATTCACGCCCCACCTCACGAATTAAGGTTCCAGGGTCAACAGCCGTTTTTCCGATAACTGAATCCACCAAAGAAACTCCATATGCAGAATTCAAAAAAACAATTCCTACTATTACTGAAATACCTACTATAGCAAGTTTCTTCTTTGATAGTTTTGATAACAAAATCATTAATAAGCTTGGAACTACAAGTATGATTGTTGATGTTCTACCTTTATTAATAAAAATGATAACAAACAATGTACAAATAACAAATAAAATGCTTTTCAAACACTTTTTTTGAGTTAATATCTTTTTTAAATTGTAAAAATAGGATATGCACAAAAAGGACTGTGCCACAGCTATTCTTAATGTTCCATACCGAATGCTGTTTCTGACATTTAAAAATAAATGTTCTGGTCCCACTATAAACTGAATAATTACGATAAACATATATATGAAATTAATAGTGTCCAGCATTTCCAGTATTTGTCTAATGGTAATTCGTCCACTTTTAACCAGACGATTAATTGGAAAATACATAAACATAGAAACTAGCCAAACACGTTGAGCCCTAATTCCCATAAATAATGGTTGCCCATAACTTAGCTTTGCCATAAACGCTGAACTAACAACTAATACAGCAACAAATATAATCATCCATCCATATCTGTTTTTATTTCTATTTTTGCAAGTAAAAAATACATAAAACCAAAATACCGCTTCCACAACAATTGTTATATCCGCAATATCTACTGGCAAATTGGAATTAGAGTAAACCCTTTTAAATTCAATAAAATTATTGTTCCTATAAATAGCATATATTTATTTATATATAGTTTCATCGTCATCCCTTCTTCACAAGAGTCTGTAAATACTTCTATATCTGCTATCTCTAACTCATAATTCAAAAATAGAATTCTCAATTAACATATCCAGACTTTGTGAGAATTTTTCTATTGAATACTTTTTTGCAGAATTGACTGCATTCATCCCTATTTCATTTAATTTATTATGATTTTCTGTATAAAATATTCTGTTTAAAAGTTCTGATAGTGCACCTGTCTTATTGTGGTCCAAAATAAATCCATTAACACCATTGTCAATAATTTCAGGAATTGCACCACGATCATTACATATACAGATTAATCCAGCTGCCATTGCTTCAATTATCGTAATGCCAAATCCCTCTTCCAATAATGGCATATGAATAAATATATCTGATTCTTTCAAAAGTTCGGCTACATCGTCCCGTGTACCTAAAAATGAGACTTTTTCCTCTAAACGCTTTCGTTTCACATATTTTTCCAATTCCTCTCGATAATCACCATCACCAACAATCATGAAATAAAATTTTGTTTCCGGCGAAAGATTGCTTAGTTCATCAAGAGTTAACTGTACTCCCTTTTTCTCTATTAGCCTTCCTACATAAATGATTTTTGAATAAGACTTCCTTTTCTGTATATCTGAACTAAATTTTTCAGTATTAACTCCATTATAAATTACTCTTATCTTATCCTCTTTTATCTTAAAATAATGTATTAAGCTTTCTTTCACAGAATTGGAAATTGCAACAATACGGTCTGCCTGATATAACCCCTTAGATAATACTATTTTTCTAAAAAAGACTCCCTTTTCTTCTAGACGCAAGATTAATGCTGCATTACTATGTGCATACATTACCGAACGCAATGATTTATATTTCAGCTTCAAAGCCCAGATATACATATACAAAATAGGAGAAGAATGATGCTCAACAATAACATCTATTTTATGTGCCTCACACAACCCAGAAAGTGCTTTAAATGTTCCAGGTATATCTAATTTAGAGTTATTGATTTCGTATACTATATCTCCATTCTTTTTCATTTCCTTGCAAATCGTTCGTGTTTTACCCAAAAGAAAAACAAACACATTTTTATGTTGTGAATATTGTGCGTATTCCTTACATAAAACTTCAATACCACCCACTCCTCCTGATGCTAATAAGTGCAATACATTCATAGGACAATTCCTTTCATACTTCACAAATAAACTCCATTTTCAAACTTTTAAACAAATATTATAACAATGGAATAGCGTTTCAATTATTATTTAAAACACTTAAATAGATTTTCTCCAACTCCTTGTAATGCGTTTCTTTTGTATAGCTATTTAAAAACAATTTATAGGAATTACTTTTTAACTTTTGATATTCTGTTTCTGTTAATCCTTCCATCTTTTCTATTTGTTCCTTTAAATCTCCTGGACTTCCACTTTTAAACAAATACCCATTACCGTCTACTAACTCTGGAATTCCTGCAATATCCGCTCCAATAATAGGTCTTCCCATCTGTAAAGCCTCGATTGCAGAATATGGTCCATTTTCATACCATTCAGAAGGCAATATTACTGCCTTTGCATTACCAACAATGTCTTTTAAAGGTTGTCCAGACATGAAACCTAATACTTTAACATTTGTTATACTCTCTGCTAAAATATATTCTTCAATCTCATTCTTTATCGGTCCAGTTCCCACAATATAAAGCTTAGCATTTATTCCTTGAAAAGCTCTCAGTAAAGTTAGAAGCCCTTTTTCTTCTGAAAGACGTCCAAAGTACAAATAATACTCTTCACAATCATTCGTTATGTTTACTTCTGGCTTTTCCGTATCCAGAAAGTTCGGAATATGTACAACTCGTTTACTCGGTATTCCAAATTCTTCAAATTTCTTTTATAAAAAGCACTTGGAGTTATAATTTTATCTATTACATCGTAACTATGCCGCCACTTATGGATATACCTTCTGCTACGTTAATACAACTTTTGGCAAAAGATTCCTTAACACACTTGTTCACTGCACATCTGTAATATTTTTGTCCTTTACATTCTTCACAAATTTTCCCATGATGCATCATTTTATAATTTAAACACAACATTTTTAAATCATGCGCGGTATACACTGTCGGTAAATTATATTTTTTTATAACATCTAAAATCGAAGGTGACAACTGATGCTGAAAAATATGTAAATGAATAATATCCGGCCTTGTAGCAATTACCAATTGCTCAAATTTTTTTTTTGCCTCCTTAGAATATACAATATTGAATCCAGCTTTTAATTTTTTTTTCAAGCCTTCCGCAGAATTATAATTTACGTTTTCAACAAAATATTTACTGTATTTTGAGGTGAAATTTTTCTCATCTTGCATAGAAAAATCTATAACGGTATGTCCCTGCGCTTCCAATAAACGTTTCAAGGCAAAGTAATATGTCTCGCTTCCGCCTTTTATGTAAAAAAATTTATTCACCATTAAAATTTTCATCTATTTATCCTCGCAAAAACACTGTTCATATAATTTACAAATTCTTTCCCATGTATACTCTTCAGCAACACGTTTTTTTGCTTTTTCCCCAAATTGTTTAATTTCCTTCTCTGACATACTATCAGCTTTATTAACCAAATTTGCGAGATTTCCTTCCTCTCTACTCCAATATAACGCACTGTCTTCAGCCACCTCTTTATTAAATCCTACATTTACCAGAAGATTTAAGTCTGTACTTCCAAGAGCTTCTATTAAAGAAGGATTCGTCCCCCCAACGGTATGTCCGTGAAAATAAGCGTACGCATTCTCTCGGATTTTCTTCAAGAGTTCTTGATCATAGACTGTACCAACAAACTTAATTCTCTTGTCACTCTTGAAGTGTAGCTTTTCTTCAAGTTCGTTTAAAAACTTATCATTGACATTTGTGATAAGGGCAAAATCTTTTTTACTACTGCTCTTCATAAATTCTCGAATCATAACTTCAAACGAGTTTTCAGGTACAAAACGACCAACAACAAGATAATATTCTTTCTTTCTTAGCCCCTTCTTTTTGTACCAGTTTATCAGCTTTTCATCATCGTCTGCCAACTTGCTCAACGTTAAATCTGCACCATAAGCAATAAATGTTGTCTTGGGACTTCTTCCTTTTAGTCCTTTTCCGTCATAACTATCATGAATATATTTTTCAATATTAATAGAATCACAGATAGCTAAATCACTATATTTCACCATCATTTGTTCAGAAATCTTCCAATATTTACGAATCATCGGTGACCATTTTGCACGTAACCACTCATGCCCATCTGGGTTCAAGAACACTCTACCACCAAGCTTATGAATTTTTTTTATAAAAATATCTTGCAACGGCCCGATTCTACAAGCCATAATATAAACAATAGGATTTTCGATTCGATTGTTTGTAATATACTTGCAACATGCATTTAAAGCGGCCACATCATAATAAATCGCCTGTGCTGCCCCAATCTGAGGAACATGAATTTTAAAACAATGAGCATTATGGAACTGAAATTCATTATCTGAAATTTTAATAACTCCTTGCTCTTTTGTTTCGTCCATACATCCATCACCATTAGCTTTACAAGCCACATGATACTTAAGAATTTTATTGTTTTGATGGTGCTCTGTGAGCTTATAAACAAAGGTTTCATATCCTCCATATGCACCTAGGCTTTTTGAACCCACTAAAAAAACGTGTTGAATTTTTTCTTTATATTGCATAGTATACTCCTATTCTCCCCTTTAACGTTTACACCGACCCATCTCTCTTAAACACCACCAACACTGTCTTAAACAGAATCTTGATATCCAAACCAATATTCCAGTTACTGATATATTCCTTATCTAGTCTTACCACTTCCTCGAATCCGTGATATCACTTCTTCCGCTCACCTGCCACATACCTGTGATTCCTGGTTTAATAGCTAACCTTGCCCTGTGATGCAACTCATAGAGATTTACCTCCCCAGGAAGAGGTGGTCTTGTTCCGACAATGCTCATATCTCCCTTTAAAACATTAAAAAACTGTGGAAATTCATCTAAACTTGTTTTTCGAATAAAATCTCCAATACCGGTTTTCTTTCTTCCATCTGGAAGAATTTTATTCCCAATAACCCTTGGGTCAAAGTCCATCTTGAACATTTTTCCATCGCTCAACTTATTTTCTTTCATAAGTTCTGCTTTTCTCGCCTCAGCATCCATATACATACTGCGGAATTTATAGATTTTAAAACGTTTCCCATTTTCCCCTACACGTTCTTGTGAGAAGAAAATAGGACCTGGTGAACTAACATAAATTACTGGGGCAATAAATAAAAATATAATGCCTGTCAGTAAACATCCTACCAATCCACCCACAATATCCATTAACCGTTTTATCAGTAATTCTCCAGCTGTAGCATAGTTCATACTAGTGGTTAAAACTGTATAATCTCCTATTTTTTCTACAAACTTCTTTTTTCCAGGTTCATTCACAGTTTTTGTCAAATTCATATGAACCGTAACACCTGTTTCTTCCAACTGCTTCATCAATTCCCCTGGATAAAGTGTTGTCTCAGAGGGAATCACCAATACTTCATCCACCCACTTTTGACACACATATATAGGTGCTGTTTTTACATTTGCTACTACTGGTAGCCCACAGATTTTTCTCCCCGTCATATCTTGATCTAATAAGACAATTCCTACCAGATAATACCCAGCATAGTTATGTTTCCTAACATTATCCACTACATTTTTTGCTATATCCGATGACGTAACCAGCAGCAGTGACTGGCCTGCCACAAGATTTTCCTTTTTTTCAAGAAAGCTTTCCATAGTTCCCTTGTAAAATAGGAAAAAGAGGATACAGCAATGTCAAATATAACATGACACTTCTTGAAAAATCTTCACTTCTTTGAAATACAAACAAATATAACAATGCCAATGCTTCCACAACCACTGTATGTTTGACAGTAATTAAAAACTCCTTATAATGCCCTCTTCTTAGTACACCTTTTAAGGTTCCTATGGAAAAAATAACTATGACATCTACCAGTTCAATATAAAGTGCTATATTACGATACACCAGAACTGTATAAGGATTGATATCGTGATTTCGAATCACGTATGCGAGCCAAAAAGCAAGCTGTAAACAAAGCATATCAATTAAAATAAAATCCATATGTTTCATCCAGCCTTCATATTCTCTCTTATACATAGCCATCCCCCTCTTGATTATTTTTAAATTTCTATTTATTTATCAGAATGATCCTTCTGTTATGTTCTCTTTAAAGTTGGGAGCTACCCAATTGGTAGCTCCTCTTTCCTATTATGCTCTTCTTCTGTTTCTTCCCAGAACAACTACAGCTGCTCCCAGAAGTAATACAGATGCACCTACATAGATACCCCAGTCAGAGCCAACACCTGTTTTTGGTGATGTGCTTGCTGATGAATCGGTAGTAGAAGAACCAGCTCCGGTATTTTTACCAATGATGGCAACAGGAGACAAGTCTTCGAATTTTGCTGTGATCTCTTTTTTCGCATAATCAACATTCTCTGGGTTGATTACTTCCCAAACTGCTCTTTCGGTACTATAGTGAAGGACTTTTACATCCTGCAGTGCTTCCGTGAGGTTTGGAACATGGAAGGTAACAATGTACTTTCCGTCTTCTGCTTTCACACCGCCATCAATCGGCTTTACATCGAAGAATTTTGTCACAAGAACTTTTCCTGTTAATTCTTCTTTTAACTGTTCTGCCTGTTCCGCAATGCTTTCCAAAGTAGCAGTTCCTTCATTAATAGCTACAATTTTCTCTACTACTTCTGGAGCTTTTTCTGCTACTTCTTTGAAGTTCTCTTCTGTACCTTCGATCATTTCGTATTTTCCTACAGATTCTCCTGCTGGAGTTGCCTGTGTGGTCTTACTTCCTGCTGCAAATACGCTGACCGCCTGGGTTACAACCAGAGCTGCTGCTAAAAGAGTTCCTAAAATTCTTTTTTTCATCGGGTATCACTTCTCCTTTCTTAAGATTATTTTTCTATAGATACCAGTACAGCTTGTACTAGATATCTCTGAGTTGAGATTCCTGCATAGCAGGTGGATAAGGTAATGATCTTATCCTCATTTGTCACTTCCATGGAAGTGTCTACAAAAGCATTCATATCTCTCTTGGAGAAAATGCTGTCCAAATACTGCTTATATTCTTCCTGATTCCAGAAATTATAGTTCATAAGCAAATGTTTATTATCAGTAAGATATGCCGCAAAGATTTTGTAATGCAAAATCTGATCTGGCATATAAATCGTAATGTCACGGTTGGTATCGAAAAAACTTCTGTCCATATAATTGTGAATACTCTGAAATCATAGAACCATTTTCATATCACTCCATAGATTACCGTGTTGGGATCTTCGAAGTTTTGGTGTTGAAATTTTCAGTAAAAATCGCACCTTCTCTTTTTTCTTCCCTGTCTATGGTATGATTTAAATAATAGCATTATCGGTGCTACTCTGTAAGATAGGATAATCCACAGCCGTATTGGGAATCTGAATCCATGCGTACACATCTGGATTTCTCTGTTGCAAAGCAGTGAAATCTACAGGAACCTCGATTGGCATCTTTGGTGCTTCTTTCTCATCCGAAGTATCTGCCTGTTTTTCTTGAACTTCCTTCGTCACTTCTTCTTTGATTTCTTCGTATTCTTTTCCTGCATTTTTTTCTTCTATGTATTTCATGATTCCCACAGCTCCACATAGCATGCCGAGTCCAAGGAGAACCAATGCAATCACTTTTCTTTTTTTCATGGACAGCTCCTATTCTACTTCTTCATAAAAATACTGAATCATGTTTTTATACAGTTCCTGGTCATCCACATGATATTCATCAAAATCCTGACCTTCGATTCCTTGTCCCGGAAGATTCCAGATTTCCTTGTCCTTATCAGAAGAAAAGTCCTGAAGTACCTTTACGAACTGATCAGCTCCAATGTTGGTAATCATATGATCATTTAATTTTTCATAGAGGTCCGTAACCAGAGACGGAGATTTACTATAGATTTGTGTTGCTTTCTCTCCATAAGCAGAAAGAAAGGCAATCTGACGTTCCAGACGTTCCAAGGCACTCTGACTTTTTTCTGTACTTCGGTAACGTACAAATGTTTCTGCATTTTCTGCATCCAATGCAATCTTGCTTCCTTTTTTCCACTCTGGTTCTGCTCTTCCAGACTGTCGTTTGGAACCGTAACATCTACTCCATCAATGGCTTCGACCATGATGGGAATTCCATCCATATCCACAGCACAGTAGCCCTGGATAGGCAGGCCATAGAGCAGGTTTGATACCGCCTGTTTCATCAAATCACAGCTGATACTCTTCCCATCTCCATAACCATAGGCCAGATTGATGTGATCTTTTGTCATACCAAGACTGGCACCATTTTGATCAAATACTTCGATTTCTGCTATGGTATCTCGCGGAATGGACAGCATCGACATATGACGTTTGACTCTGTCCCAGGACAGCAAGAAAATCGCATCCGCCTGACCGGCATTTGCTTTTCCTTGCTCTGTTTCTATTTTTTCTCTTTTATCAATTCCCATGAACAAGAAGTTGCTCAAATGGTCATTGTACTCATATTCTTTTCCTTCATAGACCACGGAACCTGAAGTCTTTTTTTTCTCTGTCTGGGCAGATGCCGGTGTCTGTATCTGCTCTTTTCGATTACTTTTCTTCCAGATTCCCAGTCCAATGGTTCCAGCTATTGCCAGAATCAGTACGGCAATCAGTAATGTCAAATATTTCTTCACTCTTCTTTTCCGTCTTTTTCCGGTTCTGTTCATGTTTTATCCTTCTTTTTGAATGTATTTTAATTCTTCTAGCTTTTGAAAAACCGCATTTGCAATAGCTTCCTGTCCTTCATAGGTTGCTGCCGGACGGCTGCTGATCTCTGCAGCACTGATATAATGCTCTCCCCACTTTTCTTTCATCACACTATCCAGTGTCGTTGCATCCACACTTCCATCTATGGGGATTGCACCAATGATCAGAAACTGTTCTTTTGATGGAAATGTATCCAGGATTGCCTGCTGCTGTTCTGCAAGTTCTGCAGGATCATGGCTCCATCCTCCATAATATCCCATACTGATAATCGGGATACAGTTCAGATCCGTTCTTGCCAGCTGTTCTGGTGTCAGATCACGGATTCCTGTTTCTGTGATAGGGAGTTCACCGCCCTGTGCCGCCTCAATATGTTTGTTAATAAAGCCCTCTACTTTTTCCTTTGGAACACCTGCCATGGTCATCATAGACATGGTACCTGCCCCCTGAAGGGTCTTATCCTGCACCGGAAGAGCATATCCATGTTCCTGTAATAACTTCTGAAGAATTACTTTGTAGGAATACGTTGCGGATTCTTCTCCGTTGATCATATCATCTCCCCAGCATACAATTCCTTCTATTTCTTTTGTCTCGGGGACTTTCTGTTCTTCTTCTTCTTTTTGTGGTGCCTTCTCCTCTTTTTTCACAGCTTCTTCTTTTTTATTTTCTGATACTGTCTTTCCTGCCGCCACCTCTTCCAGGCGTTTGCTTTCTTTTGCCTCGGATTTCTTGTTCCATACGAACAGTCCAGCCAGCGCAATACAGAAAACAAATGCAAAGCAAAATCAATACTATATTCCATTTTCTTTCTCTATCCAATGTTACATACCATTCCCTCTAGATTATTTCTTATAATACCCCTTGCCATAATAGGAGTTATAATATTTTCTTTTTTGGATATCCACTTTAATTTTAATACTGCACCTAAAATCGGACAACCGCTTCTTTCAATCTGTGCTTTGACTTTCTGAGCAATCTTGTAGCTGACTGCTTCCGCTTCCACAACTAAGATTCCTCCGTCACAATGGCGTGCCACTACGGTGGCATCTGTCAGATTCAGAGCAGGTGGTGTATCAATGAAAATATAATCATACTCCTCTTTTTTGTCTTTCAACAATCTTTCAAATTCTGGATCATTTAATAGTTCCGAAGGATTAGGCGCCGTTGGACCGGAAAAAATCATATCCATATTTTCATAATTTGTCTGATATACAATATTGCCCATATCGATTTGTCCGCTGAGATATTGAGATAAGCCGGCCACTTTTTCCTTTACATGGAATCTTCTGACATAGCTGGATTTTCTGATATCTGCATCAATCAAAAGCACTCGTTTCCCTGTTTTTCCCATCTCCACACTTAAAGTAAACGCGACATCGCTTTTCCCTTCATTAGGATAACAGCTGGTGAACAAAATGATTTTTGTCTGTTTCCCTAAAAATTGAATATTTGTACGCAAGGTTTTAATTGATTCTTCATAAAAATAATCAGACTTTTTTGGGTCTTTCATAACAACTTTCATTTCCATTATGCCCTGCCCCCTTTGCTGCTTTTTTTCTTTGTTTTCCGTTTTCTTTTAGAATTTACATAGTCTTTTCTATCTGTACAACAGCCAGCGTAGACAGTCCGAGATGCTTTTCAATATCATCCTCTGTCTTAATGCTGTCATTCATAATGGTAACTACAACCACAATACCTGCGCTTAACACGAAACCTAACAGTAAACCTAGCATCGCATTTTTTGACATACTTGGACTTGTCTTTACGGTAGGAAGTTCTCCATCTTCAATGATTTTAGGAGGAATCACTTCCATCTTATCCCCAATGTATGCAGAAGCAACGCTGGATAATTCATCTACGATTCTTTTTGCATCTTCTGGATTTGGGTTCGTCACAGAGATGGTAAGAATACGGGTATCTGCTGGATTGTCAATCGAGATATTTGCTCTTAACTGACGGTAATTCATCTTTAAATCCAGGTTATCAATCACTTTGTTTAACACATCTCGACTGGTTGTCAGTACAGTGTAATCTTTTGTTAACTGACTTCCAATCTGCAAGTCTGCAATAGAAGACAGAGTCGTCTCTTTTGTCAATACCAGCATGCTGGATGTTGAGGTGTAAATCGGTGTCATAAAGAAATTTGTATAGGCTGCACTTAGGCATCCACATAGCAGACCCACTGCCAAAATAAAGAAGATTCTCCTTTTCAGAGCATAAAACAATTCCATCAAATCTATTTCCATCTCGTCATTATGCGTGTTTTCCATATTGATTCTTTTTCTCCTTCTCATTTGTTTTATTTAATATGATTTTCTGATTTCTATAACATATTTTTTTTAGGTAGCTTGGTTCCAGATGCTTGTCCATCCACACATAAGCATCATCTATGCTGGGTCTGCGTGTTTTTGTATTGTGCATATCTGTTCCAAGGAAATGAATCTTTTCCTGTTTCAGCATTTTCCTGCACCATCTGGTTGTTTCCTCATACCATTTTCCGCTGATTCTTCGATAGTTCATTTGAAGCAAAGCTCCCATGTCCACCAATTCTTCTGGTCTTCCCTCTTCTCTTAGTACCTCATACCGTTCTACATGTGCAAAAATCGGACGATACTGTTCTTGTGTCAATGTCCTGACACATCTTTGCATTTCTGAATAAGGAACCCATGGCATAAATTCCACTAAAACATATCTTGAATCTGCTAAGGTCAAAATTTCTCCCCTTTGAAGTTTTTCGGGAACATCCTGATTATATAAAACTTCTTGTCCGGAATAAATACGAAACTCTGGTCGGATTGCCTCTCTCGCTTTTTGTTCTAAACTGGCACACATGTTCCGAATCTCATCTGGACTTTTACTTAAATATTCAGGTGAGTAATGAGGTGTGGCAATTACTGCCGTTACCCCTTGCTTTGCAGCTAACTTCAACATCCGAATACTTTCCCTCTCGCTGGATGCACCATCATCCAGTCCCGGCAATATATGACTATGAATATCTATTATTTTCATCGCATCTTCCTTTTGCCTCAATTTCTAGTAGCTATATATGAACATAAAAATACCGACAATTAAATATATGTCGGCATTAATGAACAATATATGATGTATAAATTTTTATCTGCAGTAACCGATTGTTTAAATGCTTCCAATACTTCTTAAATATACCATATTAATTGGAATTCTTCAATAAAAGTACTAGTTTGTTTCGGCTAAAAAACATAACAAAATTTAGTATATTTTTTTACGTTTTATATATCAAGCTAAATAAACAACTATTTATTATTCTTATTTTTATAATATTTATTGTTAAAAATATTCAAGTTATATTATAAATCACAATCTAAAACTAAACATTCATATAACTTAATATTTGTTTTTCTATTGACTTCCAGTTCTTCTTTGAAAGATCTCTGAGATGTATCCTGTGGATTTTCTCCACAGATATCTGCTCCTAAGATATTTCGGTTCTGAAAAACCTGCTTTATCATTTCTTCTAACTCCACTAACTTCATCTCCCCCTGATCCCAGTTTGTCCTGGCATCTTCCATACAGAGAACATCCTTATCAATAGACAAATATACTGGCAACTCTTTTCTTCCCTCCAAAAAGGCTTCCCACTGTTCCAGTTTTCCTTCTCGTAATTCCTCCTGTGTCACGAATACAACTCTGGAAGCAAGCTCAGGTTCACATTGTTCAACGCTTTTTTTTGGTGGTCCAACTACACACACTTCCTTCACATACGGATTTGTTTCCAACACCTCTTTGACCCAGCTTCCGCAGGACAAGAGGCCGAAAAAAGCAGATGCTGCATATCCGTATGATGATCAAATAGGATCAGAGAAAATGGCTGCTGCACCTTTTCCAGCCAAAATTTGCTCAAATAATGATAATTGCCGGAATCCAAAAAATGAATACCTTCATAGCTATATTCCTGTATTCGTTTTCTGATTTCTTCCTGTGCATCATCAGAGCAATATCCATTGACTCCTGAAACGTCTCTGCAATCCAGCCAGCATACTTCTTCTCTGTTTTCAAAAAAAGATTCCTCCCTGTAAATTCCGGAGAAATCCATAATAATAGTTTGTTTCTTCATGTTTTCGCTCCTGTTTCTTCTATAATTAATGTCAATGTTATGGCTATTTTAGCATACATAATCCAAAAGAAAAAGGACACACTGTATTTTAGAATATTTTCAAATACAAAAAGGAGGACTTCCTATGGGTGAATCGAAAAAAGAGACTGATTCTCAGAAATGCGAGAAAACTTCCTGCCAGTTTAAAATTGCAGAACTTCCTGATGCGTGCAAAGAAAAAATTCATACTTTTGAGCAGGAATTAAATAAACAGGGATTTTGGAATATTGCCCTGGTTGCATATCAAAAGATAGAATAAGCCTTAATCAAAAGAAAAACCGGTGGGTAGAGGGGTCTATATGCCCCCTTTTGCCCACCGGTTCATGGTCTGTTCCAAACACCAGGAATAGTCGATTTCTTTCACTGCATTTCCTGCCACTACTTCTTCTGTTTTCCAGGTTTCACCGTTGACCTGGTACTGGATCTCTCCTATCTTTTCTCCTTTTCTCACAGGCGCTTCTAAAAAAGTTTTTCCTCGATAAATGGTCTTTACTTCATCTCCCGCTCCTAGAAGCATCTGCATATCCTCTGTTTCCATCCTCACAGTGGAGACTTTGGCTCCTTCTCCCAGTATCTCGCTTTGTCCTTTTTCTACTGGTATGGCGGAAGGAATCTGAGGCAATCTGGCTTCTGAAAGTGCATGAACGCTGTAATGCTCCAATCCATGCTCCATAAGTTTTCTGGTATCCTGCCATTTGTAGCTTTTGTTATTAGGCCAGCCGCAGCCTAGCAGAGCTACGATCAGCGTTTTCCCATCCCGTTCTAATGCTCCTATGTAACAATATCCTGCCTCTGATGTAAAACCCGTCTTACCGCTTAGTGCCCCTTCCATCATGGACAAAAAGGCATTATGATTATTGCAGGAAAAGCTCCGCTTTCCCGACACATCCTGAAAGCTATAACTGGGTGTTCGGGTGATTTCCAAAAACGCTTCTTTTTTCGGAGACTGGGAAATACAGTAGCGCATGATTCTTCCAAGGTCTGTGGCAGTGGTATGGTGCTTTTTTATTTCACCTTGAACCTCTTCCTGGGCATCTAGCCCGTTTGGAGTAATAAACCAGGTATTTTCACAACCAATTTCCTTTGCTTTCTCATTCATTTTCGCTGCAAAATCTGAAACACTGCCTCTTAAATGTTCTGCCAAAATCACCGCTGAATCATTATGACTTTCCAGCATGAGAGAATACAGCAAATCTTTCACAAAGAATTCTTCTCCTTCCATTGCTCCCAAATGAACCTTTGGCATGGATGCTGCATATGCAGAGGTTTTTGCCGTTTCTTCCAGATTGCACTGTTCCAGAATTAGAATACAGGTCATAATTTTTGTGGTACTTGCCATAGCTCTTGGCTCCTCTGCATTTTTCCCATATAACACTCTTCCTGATGTTCCATCCATGAGAACTGCGGACAAGGCATAGAGATTCCCTGGCTCTGTAGTTTCCTTATGACTGCTTGCGTAGGTATAAAAAGAATTGTTTAAAATTCCCACAAGAAGCAGGCATACCACCACTATTTTCTTACATATCTTCTTCATATCTGCACACTCCCTTTTTATAGGCTATGTACAGGCATGAGAAAACATGTGCAATTTTATTTGTTTACTTACACTCTTTTAATACCAATTCTACCTGTTTTACCGTTAATCCCATCTTCTGTGCAATTTTCTCTGGTGGCATACCATCTTCATAACGTGCCAAAATTTTTCCTTTTTCCAGACCTTTTTCTATACCTTTTTCTATACCTTCTGCAATACCTTCACGCTTTAATTCTTCCAATGCCTTACACATATTCATTCTGCCTCCTTTTTGTTTCAAAGCCTGATTCATAATCTCCTGAGACTCTGTAATTGCTCCAATTACGAGTCCGATTTCCGAATCAATTTCCTGATTCTTGTAAACATCAGAAATTTTTCCATACTCTCTTTTAAAAATATTCCGACTCACTTCAAAGACAGCATGAACATCTGGATTTTTAAAATGAAACTTTTCACTGTCCCGTACCTGAATTAGATTCATCTTGTAATCATTTACTACAAAATGTAGTTTTTCCGGAACATTTAACATATCTGTCAATGATACTGGACCATCCCATGCGCTTTCACCATAGTATACGCAAATTGTAATCATTGGATGCAAACGGTCCTCCTTACACAATCCCGAAAGGAATTCTCCTGAATCCTTCCACTTTCCTTCTGTTTTATTTTTCTTTGCTATTTCCTGGTATTCTTTTACATATCCAAGCGTGTCACCTAACATAATTCGCAAAGGCATACCATAATGAACCTTTTGTTGATTTTCCAGCCCTAAAATCACGAAATCCACACCATAGGCGCTCTTTTTTACCACATCCAATACTTTCTGGAGCGTGTCCGCATGCGTATTGAATTTAAGAACTGTTGAAAGATCTGTATCTGCTTCTTCCAATTCTCCTGGTTTAATCACATCCTCCCCATCAAATAAAATCGCATTAAACAGATCCGCAAACCTTGCATTATCTCTCCAAAAATTCTTTAAAATAGTATCAGGTTTTACTTTATTCTTTTCAGCCGTATCAATCACCCCTGTTCTTTTGCTTCTACTATAGCATAGTTTTCCTATGTCTTCCACTTCTTTTCTTCGACAACTTTTCCTCCATTTTCCCTTTTTATGCTAAAAGAAGCCACCATGCTACCGCATGCCAGCTTCCCGCTTACCATTCCTATACATTCAATTGCAACTGAATCTCTTCCTCTGCTTCTGCCTTAAAGTCTTCCATCTGCACTGGGTCGATTTCCGGCAATTCATCCAATCCTTGAACCCCGAAATTTCTCAAAAATTCTTCTGTTGTTCCTAACAAAATGGGTTTTCCAGGGGCATCCAAACGCCCTACTTCCTGTACCAGACCATACTCTATAAGCTTAGACACCGCATGGTCGCATTTTACCCCTCTGATTTTTTCAATTTCCAGTTTTGTCACAGGTTGTTTGTAGGCAATAATGGACAACGTTTCCAGCATAACATCCGAAAGAACTGCTTTTTTTGGCTGCAATGCCATGTTTACCAGGTATTCATAATATTCTTCCTTAGTACACATCTGAAAGGCGTTTTCCAATTCAATGATTTTAATGCCTCGTCCCTCTTCCTGGTAATTGAGCATCATATTCTGTACAATTTTTCTAGTAGTTTCCGGGTCATGTCCAATGGCTTTTGCCAATGCCGGTAATTCCACAGATCCTCCCATAGCAAACAAAAGCGCCTCAATGGCTCCTTCTATTTTTTTTTGCTCCATTTCCTTATCCTCTCTCCAGCAAAGACTCAATTTCAATCTCGTCAAAAATCTGTTTCTGACTGATGCGAATTGCTCCGATTTTCATTAATTCCAAAATTGCCAGAAAGGTAACAATTACCTGTACTTTACTTGCCTGTTTTTTCAAAAGGACACTAAAACAAAAGGTTTTATGTTCTCTGGCATAATGCTCTATTTCTTCCATTTTTTCTGGAAGGCTAACCTCTTCTTTTTCGATTTTTCCAAATTTACTTCGGATAGGATCAATCTTTTCTTCCTGTCTTCGCATGACACTCTGAAAAATCTGGTTCAACTTTTCTAATGTTAATCCGTCTAAAAGCTGGCTGGTATCTACTGGCTCTCGGTATGACAAAACTTCCTTGGGAATCGTTGGCAGCTTGTATACATTTTTTGCAGCCTGCGCCATACGATCCCGCAGCTCATAAGACATGTATTTATACATCTTATATTCCAGAAGCTGACGCACTAGTTCTTCCCTTGGGTCTTCCTCTTCTCCCTCTTCTGTAGTCTCTCTTGGAAGAAGCATCCTGCATTTAATGGAAATTAGGGTAGCTGCCATAACCATAAACTCACTCATTACATTCAGGTCTTCCCGTTCCATAGCATGAATATAATCCATGTATTGATTGGTGATTTCTACAATGGGAATATCATATATATTCACTTTATTTTTTTCTATCAGATGTAAAAGTAAATCCAGCGGACCTTCAAACACCTGGAGTTTTACGGGAATTCCCATGCTTCTTACCTCTTCTTTTTTTCTGGAATTTTGTCACTAAGAGCCATTTTACACTATTTTATTCTGGAACACAAGTAATCAACACCAATTCTCTTGGATTAAAAATCCGAATGGGCAGAGTATGTTCCCCCAACCCAGCGCTAACGATTAAATGGTGTTTCTCTTTTTCAAAATCCCCACGACAATAGTTAGGAAAAAGCCTAAAGTCTGGACTGATGACACCGCCTAAAAATGGCAACCGCATCATGCTCCATGATAATGTCCTGAAAGAGTCAAATCTCCACCCCATTCCAAGTAGGTATCCCCATATTTGGGAGTGTGTGCAAGAAGGATATGGAATTTCTCCTTAGATGCTTTTCCTACCAGGCGATTCATGGTTTTTATGGACAATTCTACTTTTTTCCTTTTTTTATAATATTCTTCTGGCAGGGCTAGTCCGCTAATCTGGATTTTCTCTCCCTTGATTTTCAGGGAACTGCTACTGTTTTCTAACATAGTAACCCCAAGCTTTTGAATTCTTTTCTCGAATATCCGGTACTCTTCTCCATACACCTGTGGGTATTTTTTCATCCGCTGCTCGTGGTTTCCAAGACCATAGTATACAGGAGCAATCCTGACTGCTTTTTTGATGAAATCATAAGCAATTTTTACAGATTTCTCCTTTTTTCCAAGCACCAAATCTCCGGCAATGCAGATGATATCCGGTTTTGTCTCCTGTAAAACCTCGAGCAAATTTTCATTCTTCTTTCCCAATTCTACATTGTGCAAGTCACTAATCATAGCTATGGTGAAACTGTGATTCTGTAGTTTGTGGGAAGATATGGTATACTTTACTGTTTTAAATTTTTTCATTTTTCACCTGAACACTTTCTAACTACATATAAAAGGGCTATCGCAAATACGACAGCCTTTTATATAGCCTTTATACTCATATATACACATCGGAAAATTCCAAATCCTATAGGTGTCTTAAATTCATCAGGATATGAATATGCTTCATTTTTACAAAAATGTCGGAGTTCTATACCTGAAAAACATTCTTCAACTTTCAATGTATATTGTCCATCGCCAAGTTCTCTTGTCTCATTTTTAGAATCAATACGTTTATCTGCTATCTTAAACAAACGGTCAATATCCGAAAACTCTGCACTACCATATTCATAATAGTTATTAATTGTTTCTTGGTCATCCTCTTGTTTCGCTTTCACCAGCATATCAACAAACGAACGTTCATCTTCTTCCAATTTATCATATTGATTTTTTCTAAACAGCAAACCACATTTAAGTGAAAAAAACAACACAACACATCCATAAGAATCTTTAACCAGGTATATCCTAGTTTCACCACCCAAATCTTCGTCCCATGCTTATTTTTCAAATATTCGCCAAGCGTATTATTATTTCTTTGAGAATAAAATCCTCTAATGATGTCTTTGTTCTTTGGGTTTGAAGTCAATAATTCACATGTAAAGTCACGAAAGTATTGGCGTGTTTCCTCAATCGTTATAGTAATCCCCTCCAAACTAAGCTATCTTTTCCCTTGTGCTTTACGAACTGCCAATTCATGTGTTGCATCTACCATCATTGCGTTTAGACTCATTTTGACATTTCCGTTATCAGAAGATTTTAAACCTTTACGGGCTTTTTTCCAGGAAAATTCATCATGTGATAAACTACTGAGTTTCCATGAAGAAACAGTTCCATAACGTTCAAGAACATCTCTTAACATTTTTTCTGTATCTAACGATACAGACTCTTCTACATCAGAGAAGCGAGAATCTGTCAAATATTCATGTCTAACACTTTTTAATACAGGTCCATATTTCCATCCGTAAAAGTCCTCATCAAATAAAACCGTTCTATTATACATGAGGGATTCTCTCTGTGCAAAGTACATCAATTTATGCATCTTCATCTCATCCATACTTGTATGAAATCTTTTCCCATACATACTGTATAAAGACTTCGCAACTGCCAACGTTTTTTCCATAATAAATATCCCTCCTCAATGCTTATTTTGTCCTATGTGTATCTTTTATTATACACATGTTCTAACAAAAAAGCCATTAAAAATCTATGATATTTACTTACTTTTTTTTTCTAAAAACACCTTTTCCTGCTCCTTCACAACCTTAAAGTACATCAAAATCAGTAATCCTCCTGCCAGTATCCACGCTGCAGGACTTGCCAGACAGGCGCCTACAAAGCTGCGTTTCCAGCCAGCCACCATAGCCACAGCGCCTCTTCCTACCAGTTCTGCAACCCCTGCCATCATAGGCAGAACTCCATAGCCCATGCCCTGGATTCCATTACGGTACACGTTTACAATGGTAAGTGGAATCATGAACAGGAACGTCCATTTCAAATAAATATCTGCCTGATTCATAATTTGTCCTGCATTTTCAGAGACAAAGAAATGCACCAGATATTTTCCCACAGTCATCATGGGTATGGCTAAAATCACACCATAAATGCTTCCCATAATGGTTGCGCTTCGGAAGCCCTGGCGGATTCTTTTAATCTGTCCTGCCCCCATATTCTGGCACAGTTAAGTCGCCATGGTAGTTCCAAGAGCCACATAAGCCTGAGTTCCGATCTGTTCAATTTTATTGCTGCTGTATAAGCTGCCACAGACAAAGAACCAAGAAGGTTCAGCGAAGACTGCACCATCATGCACCAATAGCAGTAATAGAATACTGCAAGGCCATGGGAAGTCCTACACTAAGCTGCATTTTTGCCAGATAGCCCTCTGGTCGAAAATCTGCTTTTTCCAGTTTCAAAAGGGGGACTTTTTTCCAGATATAGAGCAAACATCCCACACCGGAAACACCCTGGGAAATCACGGTGGCATAAGCTGCCCCTGCTGCTCCCATGTGAAATATAATAATCAATACCAAATCCAGCACAATATTCAAAATTGCTGATAAAACCAGGAAGTACAGCGGCGTCTTGCTGTCTCCCAGCGCTCTCAGGATGCTGGAGAGCAGATTATAAAGCACGGTAGCCACAATTCCCGCACAGATAATCATAATGTAAGTATACGCGTCCTCAAAAATATCATCCGGCGTATGCATAAAAATCAGTAATGGCTTCATCAAAAGCATACTTCCTGCTGTTATCACCACAATACTCACTGCGGAAAGCACAGCCGCCGTTCCTACGGTTTTTCGCATACCCTTCATATCTCCTGCGCCGAACCGCTGGGCTGTCAGCACAGAAAATCCTGCAGTAAGCCCCTGAAGAAAGCCCAGAATCAGGAACATAATAGTGCCAACACTTCCCACCGCTGCCAGAGCTTTGGTTCCTACAAATTTTCCTACAATGACCGTATCTGCCATACTGTAAAACTGCTGAAATAAATTTCCAATAAAAATGGGAATCGTAAAGTTTAAGATAATTTTGGCCGGATTCCCCGCGGTCATATCTGTCTGCACACGTTTTTCTGCCACGTTTTGCCCCTCTTTCCTTTCTGCTTACAGGTTAAACTCCTTATAACGTGGCTTATTATAATCGAAAGAAAGGGGACTTTCAATCCCCTTTTCACATATTTTATTATATTTTTGCAGCCTGGTTATACAGCCTGGTTTCCCTTCCAGAATTGTTTCCAGACTTTCTCCACATAATCACTGTATCCGGCTTTCTTTGTCCCTTCCCGGAACCGGAGATTCACACTTCCTATTTTTTTCCCGTCCAGATAATACTCTGCAGTTCCGGCCAGGTCTCCTTTTTTCACAGGAGCCTTTACCTTGTCTTTTTGCTTGATTTTCTTCTCAATCTGATCAAGGGCAGCCCCTTTCGTATCCAGATAACGGAAGGTCCCCTCATAATCACAGGCAAGCTCCTCCTTCACGCCGCCTTCTACTGCAATGTTAGGCAGAGGCTTCTTATTTTCATCCACATAAAGGCTGCAGCTTCCAAATCCCAGATTCAGCATAGCCGCCGCATCTTTAAAACGCACCTTGTAATCCGGTGCTGTCATTACCACACTGATCAGGGTAATCCCATCCCGGACAGCTACCGTGGAAACACAATATTTTGCCACGCTGGTACTGCCTGTTTTCAGCCCCACACAGCCATCATAACTGCGGATTAATTTATTGGTATTGGTCAGCCCGAACTCACTGGTTCCCTTCTCTGTCACATGGGTAATGGTGTCCATCCAAATAGAAGAATAATCCAGAATCTTAGGATACTTTGTCACCAGTTCTCTTGACATCAGCGCCACATCATGGGCGCTGGTATAATGGTTATCCGACTCTGTCAGTCCACAGCAGTCTTCAAAATTGGTATTTTCCATGCCAAGCCCTTTCGCCCGCTCATTCATCTTCTCCACAAATGCCCCTTCGCTTCCTGCTATATGCTCTGCCATTGCTACACTGGCATCATTTCCTGAGGCAATGACAATACACTTAATCATGGTTTCCACACTCTGTTTTTCTCCTTCTTCCAGAAAAACCTGGGAGCCTCCCATGGACTTGGCATAGGCGCTGGTAATCACTTCATCTTCCATATGTAGACTGCCTTTTTCGATTTCATCAAAAATCAAAATCAACGTCATAATCTTCGTAATACTGGCTGGTTTTACTCTGGTGTCCATATCTTTTTCATAAATAATGGTTCCGGTAGAGGCCTCCATCAAAACTCCATGGGGCGCCTGTATCAGTTCTGTACCTTCTGCCTTTGCCAGAACGGTTCCTGTATTCAGAAGGCCAAGGCCGATTAGCAGCCATACAAGAAAAACCATCCTTCTTTTCCTTTTCATAAGCTTACTCCCAATAAAATCCTCTTATGGTATTGTAAGCATTCCGGTGAAAAAATAGAACAAAAAAGGACTGCATGGAATCTCCATACAGTCTCCTCTTCTCTTACAGAACTCTTCGGATGCCTTCTCTGATTTCTTCAAAAGTAATTGGCAGGCTGTCCTTCTTTTGCAAATACAGGCAGTGGAGAAAGTCTACAGAAAAAATCAAAATCAGTACACTTCCCAATCTGGTGCCTGTCTGGAAGGAATAGCTGTTTACAATGTATTCCACTCCTTTGTGAAGGAATAAAAACAATCCAAGGGTATAAAAGCCCCAGGCAATGGTACTCTCCAGACACAAAATCCCCTTATAATTAAAAGGCTTCTGAGAATAATCCCACCACACTTCTCCGAAAATCCGAAGCATGATTTTCGCTGTCACATATTCCAGAGAAGTAGCAACCAGAGCCCCGGAAAAATACAGCAGAAAAATATTGTGGCACACCGGACGCAGAAGAAAATACACGGTAAGGGCTCCTACCCCGTAAATAGGACACATGGGTCCCCGCATAAATCCACGATTGGTAAGTTTCCGGTTGCAGACGGACATATAAATGGATTCCACCAGCCACCCCAGCATACTATAAATCAAAAACCACTGAACAATATGATATAAATCAGTACCTAAGATTCCTCTTGTCCAAAACATAAAACTCTCCCTCTATTTCCTACATTCTTACAGCATCGGAGCAAACAGCCGGAGAATACTCTGCATTCCTCTTCGGAAAATATTCTGTCTGCGGCACATATCCAGAGAAATCTCTTTGGAAATCTCAAAAGTTTCCATCATATCCTCTTTTACCTGCCCAACCGCTCTGGATTGATACATCCAGGTAGCGCACTCAAAATGCAGATACAGGCTCCGGTAATCCAGGTTAATGGTTCCGACCACTGCAAGCTCATCATCACATACAAAGTTTTTCGCATGAATAAACCCTGGGGTATATTCATAAATCCGCACCCCTGCAGCCAGAAGCTGCTGGTAATAAGACTGGGTTAATAAAAACACCAGCTTTTTATCCGGTATTCCCGGTGTAATAATCCGCACATCCACCCCTTTTTTGGACGCCAGACACAGGGCTGTCATCATCTCATTGTCAATAATCAGATACGGTGTGGAAATGTACACGTAATTCCTGGCCTGATTAATCATATTGAGATAAACATTTTCCCCCACAACCTCATCATCCAGAGGGGAATCCCCATATGGCTGTACAAAACCGTCCTTTTCAAACTCTTCCGGATGATATACATAGGGTCCATAGGCCGGCAAATGAGTCTTGGTTCTGGTAATCACCGTCCACATTTGCAGAAACATCACGGTAAGATTCCATACCCCTTCCCCATGGAGCCTCACTCCGGTATCCTTCCAATGTCCAAACCGCATCTGCTCATTAATGTATTCATCTGCCAGGTTAATGCCCCCGTTGTACCCGGTATGACCATCAATCACCAGAATCTTCCTGTGATCCCGGTTATTTAATACAATGTTTAAAATGGGTCTTACCGGATTAAAGGCCGCACACTTAATCCCTTTTGCCTGAAGCCCTTTGTAATATCTGGGGGGCAGTGTGCTGACACATCCCATATCATCATAAATCAACCTTACATCCACGCCCTGGGCCGCCTTTTCTTCCAGTACATCCAGAATTGCTCCCCACATACGACCTTCATGAATAATAAAATATTCCAGAAAGATGAAATGCTCTGCTTTCTTTAAATCATCCAGCATATCAATAAACATATCATCTCCCACGCCATAATACTGGGTTGTGGTATTTCTGTGAACCGGAAAACCGGCATAATCCCGGATATAGGCAGACTGATTGGAAACTCCCTGATTTTCATCATGCAATGCTGTTCTGGTTGTCTTGGTTTCCTTGAAATAATTGGAAATCTCTTTCATCACCTTTTCGGATTCCTGGGTCATTTTCTTGGCAACCCTGGATTGTCCAAACAACAGATAAATAATGACGCCAAAAACAGGAAGCGCCAGAATCAGAATAGTCCATGCCAGTTTATAGGACGGGTTGATTTTTTATTTACAATCCACAGAACCAGAATCACACTGAGCAGATTCAGGATATTCATAATATGTCCGGAAAAAGCTCCAAGCCCCCAGAGCATGGCAAAAATCCAGATAAGCTGTAACAGTACAGCCGCTGCAGTAAGAAAGATTCTGCTGGAAATAAATTCAACTATTTTCTTCATATTTTTGTCTGTTTCACACTTTGTAAAAAAGCCTCTGGTATTGTCCAGAGGCCTTTACTGCACATTAATTATATTTACGTTTTCTAGCTGCTTCAGATTTTTTCTTACGACGAACGCTTGGTTTTTCGTAATGCTCTCTTTTACGGATTTCCTGCTGAATACCTGCTTTTGCACAGCTACGCTTGAAACGACGTAAAGCGCTATCTAAAGTCTCGTTCTCTTTGACGATTACATTTGACATAAGCTCACACCTAACCTCCCTCCAGCTGTAAATTGTGCATAATACAACTGTCTGGGTATTTTTATTGCACATCTGATATTATAGCAGATTTTTGGAGTTCGTCAACTATTTTAATTCATTTTTCTTAAAAAGTTTCATTATTTTATCTGGTCTGCCAAAATACCTGCTGCTGCTTCCAGTGCTTCCGGCACTTTTGCAGGGTTTTTGCCTCCTGCCTGAGCCATGTTCGGACGTCCGCCGCCGCCGCCGCCCACAATGGCAGCCATGCCTTTAATAAGATTTCCTGCATGAGCCCCTGCTTTCTGCGCCTGGTCTGTCACCATGGCAAGAAGGCTTACTTTTCCGTCTGCTACACTGGCAAGCACTACCACACCTTCGCCCAGTTTTTCTTTTAACTGGTCGCCCAGGTCACGAAGACCGTTCATGTCCACATCCGTAAGGGAAACTGCCAGAAGCTTCACTCCCTTAACTTCCTGTACCTGGTCCATGACATCGCCTACTGCATCCTGAGCCATTTTTGCTTTCAGGGACTCATTCTCACTGTGAAGTGCTTTCACTTCTGCCTGAAGATGTGCGATTTTTTCTTCGATTTCTGCCGGTGAGGTTTTCAGCATTGCTGCAATCTCTGCCTGGCGTTTCTCAATCTCTTTATAATAAGCAAACACACCTTCTCCGGTCAGGGCTTCAATACGTCTTACACCGGCTGCAATACCGCTTTCAGAAACAATCTTAAAGGTTGTAATCACGCTGGTATTGGAAACGTGGGTACCACCGCAAAGCTCCTTGGAGAAATCTCCCATGGAAACCACACGTACTTTTTCCCCGTATTTCTCACCAAACAGCGCCATTGCTCCTGTTTTCTTTGCGTCTTCTACGCTCATAATATCCGTAACAACCGGAAGGGCTGCCTGAATTTCAGCATTTACCATAGCTTCAACCTTCGCTATTTCTTCTGCCGTCATTGCCTGGAAATGAGCAAAATCAAAACGCAGTCTGTCAGGTGTTACCAGAGAACCTTTCTGTTCTACGTGGGAACCTAAGACGGTTTTCAAAGCTTTCTGCAGCAAGTGTGTTGCACTGTGATTCTTGCAGCAATTTGCTCTTCCTGTTTCGCATACTTTTAAGGTAACCACATCGCCTGTTTTCATCATGCCTTTTGTGAGAACACCTACATGTCCCACTTTTCCGCCTCTTAACTGAATGGTATCTTCTACCTTAAATTCCGCATCACCGCAGACAATGACGCCTTTGTCACCCTGCTGTCCACCCATGGTAGCATAGAATGGAGTCTGTTCTACAAAAACAGTACCTCTCTGGTCTTCGGTAAGGGCTTCTACGATTTCTTCTTCTGTGGTAAGTACGGTAACTTTAGAATCAAAAGTCAAATTTTCATAGCCTACAAACTCTGTGGTAACTGCTGCATCAATTTCATCATATACAGTTGCATCTGCTCCCATATAGTTTGTGACAGCTCTGGCTTCTCTGGCTTTCTTTCTCTGTTCATCCATGGCTTCCTGGAAGCCTTTTTCATCAATGGTATATCCTTTTTCTTCCAGAATTTCTTTTGTCAAATCCACCGGGAATCCATAGGTATCATATAATTTAAAAGCATCTTCTCCGGAAAGCTCTTTTCTGCCTTCCTGCTCCATAGCTGCTTCCATTTCGCCTAAAATGTGAAGTCCCTGGTCAATGGTCTTGTTAAACTGTTCTTCTTCTTTTGTCAAAACCTGGAAAATAAAGTCTTTCTTTTCTTCCAGTTCCGGGTAGCCATCTTTGGAACCTTCAATGACAACAGCGCTTAACTCTGCCAGGAATTTTCCTTCAATTCCAAGGAGACGTCCATGGCGGGCTGCACGGCGGATCAGACGGCGGAGCACATAGCCTCTTCCTTCATTGGTTGGCATAATACCATCAGAAATCATAAAGGTTGCAGAACGGATATGGTCCGTAATCAGACGGATGGAAACATCCTTTGCCTCGTCTTTTTTATACTCTGTATGTGCCAGTTCACAAACTTTGTTTCTAAGGGCGCATAAGGTATCTACATCAAAAATAGAATCCACATCCTGAACAACAGAAGCCAGACGCTCCAGACCCATACCAGTATCAATGTTTTTCTGTACTAATTCTGTGTAATGTCCTTCTCCATCATTTTCAAACTGGGTAAATACATTGTTCCAGATTTCCATGTAACGGTCACATTCACAGCCTACCGTACAATCCGGGCTTCCGCAGCCGTATTCCTCGCCACGGTCATAATAAATCTCAGAGCATGGACACATGGGCCTGCACCGTGTTCCCAGAAGTTATCTGCCTTTCCAAAGCGGAAGATGCGCTCTGCCGGAATCCCCATTTCCTTGTTCCAGATTTCAAAGGCTTCTTCATCTTCCTCGTAAATAGATGGATAGAGGCGGTCTGCATCCAATCCAACAACTTCTGTGAGAAATTCCCAGGACCAAGCAATTGCTTCTCGTTTAAAATAATCTCCAAAAGAGAAGTTACCCAACATTTCAAAGAAAGTACCGTGACGAGCAGTTTTTCCTACATTTTCAATATCACCGGTACGAATACATTTCTGACATGTGGTGACACGACGTCTTGGGGGAATCTCTGCCCCTGTAAAGTATGGTTTTAAAGGTGCCATACCAGAGTTGATTAAAAGCAGACTTTTATCATTGTGCGGCACCAGAGAAAAGCTTTTCATAGCCAGATGTTCTTTGCTTTCAAAAAACTCTAAAAACATTTTTCTAAGTTCATTTACTCCGTATTTTTTCACGGTTTTTCCCTCCTGATGGTATATCATTTTACGCCCAACAGACAAAATCAAAGAATTTCGTCTGTCAGGCGGCATAATCATTGTTTTTTATCATAGCACAGGATTTCTTCTATTTCAAGATAAATCCTCCTTGAGTTTCCGCAGTTTTATCCACAGACCTCTGGGTTTACTACATTCATTATAAACAACTTTCAAAAAATGCCAAAAATATAAGGAATCTTCTTTCCTTTTGATGCAAAATTAAGCTACCAACAAAAATCTTACTAAACAAAAAAGAAGGAGATTCCCTATGGCTAATTTTACATCAAATACTTACAACTTTGAAAAGAAAAATTTTAACTTTTTCAAATAAAATTTCAAAACAGCTTTCCAAGCCTGAACCGTAAATTTAC
>ENA-OQAA01000222-OQAA01000222.1-human-gut-metagenome-genome-assembly--contig:-NODE-222-length-40891-cov-3.305760_pt1 | contig 40891 bp, 42 predicted proteins | sample MGYA00242489_ERZ504515 | MGnify/ENA primary metagenome ERZ504515 (study PRJEB26092, sample SAMD00036237) | human gut metagenome | host: Homo sapiens | study: EMG produced TPA metagenomics assembly of... | reverse complement strand
ACCGATCCGATACACGTTTCATCCAGTTTTTCCGAATTAATTTCTTTCACTTGATTCGGGCAATTGCCTGTATACTTTTCTGACCAAACAAATCATGTGCATATGTTGTGGGCATTTTTTTCTCTCCTGTCTTATCGCCAGCAGTTTATCTGCGGCTTACTTGTCCTGTTTCATTGTCTGCAGTTTATCCGCGGCTTACTTATCCTGTTTCATTGTCTGCAGTTTATCCGCAGCTTACTTGTCCTGTCATATCGTCTGCAGTTTATCCGTAGCTTACTTGTCCTGTCTTATATATCCAGCTTCAGCTGTACTTCCTCTTCTGCCTCAGCCTTAAAATCCGCCATTTTTACCGGATCCACAGCCGGCAGTTCTTCCAGACCCTGCACACCAAATGTGCGAAGAAATTCTTCTGTAGTGCCGAAAAGGATCGGCCGTCCAGGTGCATCAAGACGTCCAAGCTCCTTTACCAGATTATACTCAACCAGCTTATTTACTGCATGATCGCTTTTTACTCCCCGGATCTTTTCAATCTCAGCTTTTGTCACAGGCTGCTTATAGGCTATAATAGACAGCGTTTCCAGCATAACATCTGTAAGGGCAGGTTTCTTAGGCTGCATGGCAATCCGAATCAGACAGCCATAGTAATCCCGTTTGGTGCACAGCTGATAAGAGCCCTCCAGCTCAATGATCTGGATTCCCCTTCCCTCATCCTTATATTTATCCATCAGATTATGGAGTAGTTTTTCTGTAGTTGGCTTATCCTGCTGGATTGCTTTCGCAATCTGACCTAATTCCACAGATTCACCCATCGCAAACAGGATTGCCTCAACGGCACCTTCTAATCGTTTAATTTCCATACACTATCCTTCTTCCTCTGCAAATTCTGTCAGATTCTTCCAGGTTTCCGGCTCTGTCACAACATTGATCTGAATGTCATCAAAAATCTCTTCCTGAACCACATGAATGTGTCCCATTTTTATCAGTTCCAGCACGGAAAGGAAGGTAACGATTACCTGTACTTTGGAACACTGCTTTTTCAACAGGTCCCGAAAGCTGAATTTCCTGTGAGTCTTTGCAAATTCTTTCATCTCCAGCATTTTATCAGAAAGACTGACTTCTTCCTTCTCGATTTTTCCAAACTGACTTCGGATAGGGTCCCGTCTGTCGTCCTGCCGCCTGATGATCGACTGGTAAATGGCGTTTAATTTCTCAAGAGTAAGACCAGCCAGAAGTTCTGAGGGATCCACTGGCTCCCGATACTGAAGCACCTCCCTTGGCACATCCGGCTCACGGAAATAAACGCCGCTGGCATCGTCCATTTTGTCCTTCAGCTCATAAGACATATATTTATACATCTTATATTCCAGAAGTTTCTGAACCAGCTCCGCTCTGGGGTCCTCCTCTTCTCCTTCTTCATTGATTTCTTTTGGAAGAAGCATCCGGCACTTGATATCCAGAAGTGTGGCTGCCATGACCATAAACTCACTCATAACTCCAAGATCTTCTTTTTCCATAGCGTGAATGTATTCCATATACTGATCCGTAATCTCCACAATCGGTATATCATAAATATCAATTTTATTTTTATCAATAAGGTGAAGGAGCAGATCAAGCGGTCCTTCAAAAACATTCAGTTTTACGGGAATTGCCATGCGCTTTCCTCTCTCCCTTACGGTTTCATTTCTATAAAAATCAGCTCTCTTGGATTATGGATTCGAAGAGGCACTGTGTGTTCCCCAAGGCCTGCACTTACGATCATACATTTGCCATTTTTGTAAAAATCGCCGCAACAGTATTTTGGAAAAGGTATAAACTGGGAACTGATGGCTCCCACATGTCTGGAAAAACGGAGCACACCGCCATGGTAATGTCCAGACAGAATCAGGTCTGCACCCCAGTGGAAATAGGTTCTGCCATATTTTGGGTTATGGGCAAGAAGAATATTTATGGCTTCCGGATCTGGCTTTCCCATAAGCTCTTCCATTTTTTCAGAAGTTAGCTTCGGGGAAAAAGGCTTGTGATAGTATTCCAGTGGAAGTTCCAGTCCATTTACCACAAAGGAATTGCCAGCCAGAACAACTTTGCTCTTCTCATTTGCCAGAAAACAGATTCCTTTTTGTTTCAACTCTGCCTGATATTTCAGGTACTCATTCCGATAAAGATGCCCTTTGGCTTTCATTTTGGTTTCGTGGTTTCCCATGGCGTAAAAGATGGGGAAGTTCTTCGCCAGTGTACAAAGCAGTTTTCTGGCAGTTTCCAGGGTGGAAGGATCCATCCGGACCACCATGTCTCCGGCAAGAAGAATGGCATCGGGGGCATTTTCCTGGATTTTTTCAGCAAAGCACTATTCTCTTCGCCGAAAATGCTTCCGTGAAGGTCTGCAAGAACAGCAAAGCGCACGCTTTTTTTTTATTTTCGGGTTATGGACTTCATAGGTTACAGTTCGAAATTCTTCCATAAATCTCCTTAAATACTTTGTAATTTCCAGAACGTGTTTGAAAAAAGCTTTCTGCAATCTGCACGCCCCAGGCACTGCTTACTTTCCAAATCCACAGTTGGGGAAGGTACAGACTTTGCAGTTCAGGCAGAGACCGCCTTCTCCGTATGCAGCAACTTCTTCCGGGAAAATTTCATCGTCTGCCATGATTCTTGGCAGAACCAGATCAAATACAGTACGCTTCGCATACATGACACATCCAGGAAGCCCAAGGATCGGGATGCATTTGCCCTCTTTCTCATAGTAAGCGATAAGAAGCATGGCTCCTGGCAGTACCGGTGCACCGTAAGTAACAACTCTGGCTCCTGTATCACGGATTCCTCCAGGTGTACGGTCATCTGGATCTACACTCATGCCGCCGCTGCAGACTACCATATCTGCACCCTGGTTAATAAATTCCATAATGTCGGCTGTGATCTGTGCCTTGTCATCTCCCGGAGTCGTCTGACCGATCACCTCAGTGGGGTACTCGGAAAGCTTTTCTTTTAATACAGGGGTAAAGGTATCCTGAATAAGCCCTTTTTTTACCTCACTTCCGGTTGTGACGATTCCAACCTTTTTGAAATGATAGGGAAGAATGGAAAAAATCGGTTCCGGTCCAGCAGCTTCCACAGCTTTGTCCATTTTTTCTTTTTCGATTACAAGAGGGATGATCCTGGTGCCAGCCAGTTTATCTCCTTTTTTTACCGGAAAGTCCCCGTGGCGGGAAGCGATCATCATCTCCCCCAGAGAATTCACTGCCAGAAGGGCATCTCTGCGGATTTTCAGAACTCCGTCCTCGTCTGCTACCAGTTCGATCTTGCCTTCTTTCACATCAGTTCCATGCATGGAATCTCCTGCACAGATTTTATACAAAATATCAGCGCCCTCATTTTCATGAAGAATGCCTTCTTTCTTTTCCCACACAAAAAGATGTTCTTTTCCAACAGAAAGGAGCAGCGGAATGTCCTCTTCTTTCACAATATGTCCTTTGGAAAACAGAACGCCTTTCTTCTCATCCTTTATAATCTGTGTAATATCATGGCAGAGGATCTGCCTGCTGCGTCTTCGGTTCTTATTTCTTTCATTCTGCAATTCATCCTTTCGCATATAATTGCTGTTTACGATCACAATCCGGCTTTGCAAAGTTTCGCATATACGCCGTCCTTCTCCATCAGCTCCTGATGTGTACCTTCTTCTGCAATTCCATCTTCGGTCAGCACCAGGATCCTTCTGGCATTGCGGATCGTGGAAAGACGATGGGCGATCACGAAGGTGGTTCGATCTTTGGCAAGACGTTCCAGAGATTGCTGCACTACCTTCTCACTTTCGTTATCCAGGGCGGATGTTGCCTCATCAAAGATCAGGATCGGCGGATTCTTCAGAAAAGCTCTCGCAATGGAAAGACGCTGTTTCTGTCCTCCGGAAAGCTTCACGCCACGCTGTCCAATGTCTGTGCCATAGTTATCCGGCATTTCCATAATAAAATCATGAGCATTGGCAAGCTTGGCTGCGCGGATGACTTCCTCGTCGGTAGCGTCCGGACGGCCATATCGGATATTTTCCATAATGTTTCCTGCAAACAGGTATACATCCTGCTGCACAATGCCAATCTGATTACGAAGATCCTTCAGTTTGATCTTTCGGATATCTTTTCCATCCAGATAAATGGCACCAGATGAAACATCATAAAATCTGGGGATCAGACTGCAAAGGGTAGTCTTTCCAGCTCCAGAGGTGCCTACAAGGGCAACATAGTCACCGGGCTTCACTTCCAGATTTACGTTAGAAAGCACTTTCTCATTGTGGTCTTCATAGTGGAAAGAAACATTCTCGAAGCGGATATCTCCTTTTACATGATCCATAGAAACGGCATCCAGCGCATCCTCAATATCCGGCGCAATGGACATCATTTCCAGGAAACGGTCATAACCACTGTAGCCGTTCTGGAACTGCTCGGTAAAGTTTACCAGCTTGGTAACCGGCTCTGTAAAATTGTTAATATACAAAAGAAAGGTCACAAGATCTGTGGCGCTTAAATCTCCTGCTGCCAGGAACATGGCTCCGGAAACCAGTGCAGTAACTGTGATCAGCGTGGTAAACGCATCCATGCCTGCATGATAACCTGCCATATAGCGGTAAGTCACACGCTTGGAATCCACAAAACGCTCATTTCCTTTACGGAATTTCTCAATCTCACGCTTCTCATTTCCAAAAGATTTTACCACACGGATTCCGGAAAGACTGTCCTCGATCTGGCTGTTGATCTCGCCCATGCGCACACGGTTTTCCTTAAATGCACTTTTCATCTTTTTATTATAAATCAGTGCATAGATCAGCATAATAATTACAACTGCAAAACACAGCAGCGCCATCTGCGGCTTTACATTCATAAGAATGATCAGTGCTCCGAACAGCTTGATCACTGAGATCAGAATATCCTCCGGTCCATGGTGGAGAAGCTCTGTAATATCAAAAAGATCACTTGTGATCCTGGAAAGAAGCTGGCCGACCTTCTGATTATCATAAAATGCAAAAGAGAGCTTCTGGTAATGGCTGAATATCTCGTTTCGCATATCATGCTCAATATAAGCACCCATCATATGTCCATAATAGGTGATAAAATAACGGCTTCCAAGCTGCACCAGGATCAATACCAGCATTCCCACCCCGATTTTCAAAATCATGGTCTTCGCTTCATCCGCTGACATTTCACTTATGGAATTCATAATATAACGAACCATCAGTGGAATGACAAGTGTCACTGCTGCCCCAAGGAATGCAAAAAAAAGATCGGCAAAAAACAGTCCCTTATATGGTTTATAATAGCCTGCAAGCATCTTTAATCTGCCAGGCTGTTTTTTCTCTTGTTTCATATGATTCTCCTCCGCTTTTGCTGCTATATTTTTGTAAGACATCAGCAAAAATTTTCATACAGAGTTTATTATAAACCGACGAGGACTGTTTTGTCAAAATGCTTCTGTAATTTGTATAACTATTTTTAGAGGCAAAGGCGAAAATCAGGTTTTCCTGCCATACTACGTTCTTTACAATAGCTTTAATAGCTTTTTCAGACAGTTTTTATAGGTTGCTTTTTCTATAGTTTCAGAAAAAAGAATGTTCACCTCTCCAAGCTTTTGTCCATTCTGGTAATACTCCAGAGTCCCGGCAACATCACCTTCTTTTACAGGCGCCTGGACCTGAGTTTCCAGATTCAGTTTTCGTTCCACTTCGCCTATGGTTTTGCCGTCGGTGCTCAGATACTGGAAGTTTTTTTCATATTTTACTTCTGTGGTAGGTTTGGTTCCTTTTCGGACCTCTATCTGGGGAAGCTTTTCGGGATTTTCATCCGTGTAAAAGCTACATTTGGAAAAACCGTAGTTCAGCATGGCAGCGGCGTCCTTGAAACGAACTTTGTAATCGGGTGCTGCCATAACTACAGAAATCAAGGTAATGTTATTTCGGGACGCCACAGCAGATACGCAATACTTTGCCAGACTGGTACTTCCGGTTTTCAGACCGATGCATCCGTCGTAGCTGCGAAGGAGCTTGTTAGTATTCGTTAAGCAAAACTCTTTGGAGCCTTGTCTGGTCACATGAGTAATATTTTCCATCCATATAGAAGAGTACTCCAGGATCTTCGGATATTTGGTGATCAGCTCCCGGCTCATAATGGCAATGTCCCGGACAGTTGTGTAGTGATCTGTGGATTCTGTCAATCCACAGCAGTCTACAAAATGGGTATTCTCCATTCCAAGCCCTGCTGCCCGCTCATTCATCTGCCGCACAAATTCCTGCTCGCTGCCTCCAATATGCTCTGCCATTGCTACACTGGCGTCATTTCCAGAGGCGATCACAATGCACTTGATCATAGTCTCCACGTCCTGGGTTTCTCCTTCCTCCAGAAATACCTGGGAGCCACCCATAGATTTCGCATAGGCACTAGTGGTTACCAGATCATCCATTTTCAGTGTACCATTCTCCAACGCATCGAAAATCAGGATTAATGTCATAATCTTTGTAATACTCGCTGGACTTCGCCTGGTATCCGAATCTTTTTCGTAAATTACAGTGCCTGTACTGGCCTCCATTAAAAGAGCAGAAGGTGCCTGCACAAGCGCATCATCAGGTGCTGCTGGCTCCGTGGTTTTTTCTTGTTCTTTCGGGGATGCAGCGGTATTATCACTTGTAAAATTTTCTGCCCTTTCATTCAACGGTATATCCGCTTTCCCATATGCAATCCGACAACCAGTTCCCACCATGAGACTGGCCAGCAAAATAGGTAAAACCGCCTTTCTTATTGCCTTTCCAAGCATAGGATGTCTCCTCAAAAATAAGTTCTATTCTATTGTAAAGCGGTCACCATAATTTTATTACTATAATCTCAGAATGCAAAAGCATCACCAATCTGCAAATATTTCCATGACTTCTCCACGTAAAAAAGTGGAGTTTACGAATTTTCTTCCTCATCTTCCAGGATCCGCAGCCCGGCTGTACTGGTTACGGGGAGGGAGAATACAATGGTTCCGGCTTTGGAGGTGAGACCGGCTTTTTCCATGATAGCACTCATAATGGCATTTTTCTGTTCTGATTTTGCCACAATGAAGATCACCTCTTTTTCGGAAACCAGGGAAACGCCAAGAAACTGTTCAGCGCGCTTCATTCCTACCCCTTTTCCATGAAGAACGGTACCGCCGGTTGCGCCACTCTCCTCTGCTGCTTTCATCACCTGGGTGTTATATCCGTAATTGGCAATTGCCACGATCAGTTCATGCTTTGTCTCTTTCAATGTACCTTCCTCCTCTCTTACAAACTCCTGTCCCTGAATGAGAAATCCCAATTCCCGTTTGCCGCCAATGCTGCTCATGGGAATGGTAAATGCAATCCCAGTTCCGGGCACGTCGATCCGCAGCTGGTTCTGCAAGCCCTTTTTCACCTTTTTCCAGGTAGCTTCTGTCACAAAGTGAAAACAGATGCTTTTATCATCATCTTCTAATCCCATATAGTCAAGGATGGAGCTTGAGGCAGTTCCCATACCAAGGGAAACCGTTCCTACTTCTATCTGATTTTCCCGGTAAAGTGCTGCAAATTTCGACATGTATTTTCGGTTGGTGATGGTAACCATCATGTATAATTCGCTCATAGATGATTCCTTTCTTTATAAAGTTCGTTGCTGTTCATAATCTTCCCTGAGTGTACCCAATCATCATTCCTATAATCTGTACTTCCACTTTGTGCCACACAAAAATGGCATCTATTAGGTCTTCCTAACTATAATTGTTCATTTATAATGTGTTTGAGTCAACACTCAATCCCTATTTTCTTAATTTTCTATAACTCTATAATTTCTGTGTCTTCCAGTTCTTCAAACAGTTCCGCCACTGGTATAGCTTCCACTGGTATTTTGTCCGCAGGCAAATTCTTCCCCTTGCCTCCAAGCTCGCCGCCTTTTACCCGATAAACCAAGCCTAGCACCTGCAAAGTAATAAGCGGCGTCATAGCAACCATTGCCACTACGCCAAAAGCATCTGTCACAATATTTCCACCCACAGCTTCACAGGCTCCCTGCGCCAGCGGAAGGAGAAAGGTGGCTGTCATAGGTCCAGAGGCAACACCACCAGAGTCAAATGCAATAGCCGTAAAAATTTTGGGAACAAACAGCTGAGGATTAAGGCAATGGCATAACCTGGCACCAGAAAACAGAAAATGGAGATTCCAGTCAGCACCCGGAGCATAGAAATCCCAACAGAGACTGCCACACCCACAGACAGACCAATCTGTATGGATTTCCCGGAAATCGCACCGTCAGTCAGTTCCTCTACCTGCTTCATCAGCACATATACCGCAGGCTCGGCTTTTACAATAAAGTAACCGATCACCATTCCAAGAGGCACAAGAATCCAGTTATAAGGCAGATTTCCCAATACCATCCCCAGGTAATTTCCCGCTGGGATAAAGCCTACATTTGCCCCGGTAAGAAACAGAACAAGTCCTATATATGTATAAAATAAGCCGATACAGATTTTGATCAGCACAATTTTATTCAATTTCAGCGAAACAATCTGGAAAATTCCGAAGAAAGCAATAATTGGGAAAAGGGATACAGCGATCTCTTTAAAATATTTGGGCAGTGCGACTGCAAATAATTTTCCCAGTTCTATCGAGTTTTCCACTTCAGAAACCACTTCCAGCGCAGCACTGCCTTCCGTGTGGTACAAAAGTCCCAGAATCAGGACTGCCAAAATAGGTCCAATGGAGCACAGAGCCACAAGCCCGAAACTATCATCTCCAGCATGTTTATCATTACGGATGGATGCAATACCAACACCCAATGCCATAATAAAGGGTACCGTCATAGGTCCAGTGGTCACTCCACCGGAATCAAATGCCACTGCCAAAAAATTCTCAGGAACAAACATGGCTAATATAAATACCAAAATATAGAAACTGAATAACAATGGCGGCAGCGCAATTCCAAAAAGGATACGCAATAAGGCCACAACAAGAAACGCACCAACACCAAGTGCCACGGATAAGATCAGCACCAGATTGGGCACAGAAGAAACCTGTTCTGCAAGAACCTGCAGATCTGGTTCAGATATTGTGATAATAAAGCCCAGAATAAAACCGATAATTATAATAAAGCCTAACTTTTTCGTGCGAAGCATGCTGCCTCCCACATGCTCTCCCATGGGCGTCATGGATAATTCTGCTCCCATGGAAAAAAAGATCATTCCCAGGATCACAAGCACAGATCCTACCAGAAATTCCACCAGGATGCCTGGGGATAACGCAGCAACGGTAAAACCAAGTATAAAAACGATCAGTACAATGGGAATCACTGCGCTGATGGATTCTCTGGCTTTCTCCCTGGCTTTTTCCTTTAAGACGGACTGATGGGACTGAAGTTCTCTGATTAATTTTCTTTTTTCCACATATACCTCCATTTCTAAATATTTCACTGTAGTTGCCTGGAGCGTGTTTGAAAAAGCATTCTATCATCTATACGCCCCACTTCGATGCCTGATATGGATTATTGTAACATTTTCCCATGGGGTTCGTCATCTATAAAACAAATACATATTCTTAATTTTTTGTAAACTGCCTGCATAAACAAAAAACAACCAGAATTTAATATAGACTTAGCTATATTTCTTCCGGTTGTTTTACATCAATGTATTTTCAACAGATATCATGCAATTTCGGATTTTATCAGCCTGTGATCACACCACCGCCAATGACTACGTCTCCATCATAAAGCACAGCTGCCTGCCTTTGGTGATAGCTCGCTGGGGCTCATCAAAAATGATGTGTACACTATGTTCTCCAGTAACTTTTACAGTTGCCCACTGCTCCTTCTGGCGGTAACGAACCTTGGCTTTGGCGCGGAATTCTGCCGGCGGGGTATCAAAGGAGATGAAATTAAAGTCTTCCGCATCCAGTTCGCGATGGAACAAATCTTCATTATCTCCCAGAATCACGCGGTTCTCTGCCGGACAGATTTTGGTAACGTAAACCGGCTTCCCGGCCGCAATACCAAGCCCCTTTCGCTGACCTACCGTGTAGCCAATAATTCCTTTATGATGCCCAAGCACATTTCCGTCTTTATCTGTAAAATCGCCTGCCGGATAGTCTTTTCCTGTAAACCGGCGGATAAATCCAGCATAATCCCCATCTGGGACAAAACAGATATCCTGGCTGTCCGGCTTATCTGCGTTATAGAAATTCTGCTGGTCTGCGATCATGCGGGTCTGATGTTTATTCATGTCTCCAAGTGGAAACATGGTGTGTGCCAGCTGCTCCTGAGTAAGAGAGTAAAGAACATAACTCTGGTCTTTTGCAGGGTCAGCTGCTTTTTTCAGAAGATATCTGCCATCTTCCCGCTTTTCAATTCTGGCATAGTGTCCGGTTACTACATAGTGACAGCCTAATTCTTCTGCACGATGGTAAAGGCTGTTGAATTTCAGGTAGCGGTTGCAGTCAATGCAGGGGTTGGGAGTTGCACCGTTTTCATAGGCTGCTACGAAGCGGTCCATAACTTGTTTTTTAAAATCTGCGGTGAAATTAAACACGTAATACGGGATTCCAAGATTATGCGCTACGCTCCTTGCATCCTCCACATCATCCAGAGAACAGCAGCTTTTTTTGCGGCTCACACCGGCATCTTCATTCTGGAAAAGCTTCATGGTGACACCGATGCAGTCATATCCATGCTCCTTCATCAGGTAAGCGGCCACTGAAGAATCTACGCCGCCGCTCATGGCGATCAATGCTTTTTTCATATTGTCTGATTCCATATTTATACCTCATAAAAACTGAAAACTATTACTATTTAGTGTGTTTAAGTCCCAGCCGACACACAGCATTTTGGGCAATGTGTATTACTCCAGCGAGCCATTTCAGGCGCGCTCTTAGCGTAAGCGAAATCCAGCGCTTACGGAGACTTATGCGTGAGGGCTCTCCCGAACGCATTAGTCGCAGTTAGCGATTAGTTCGCTGTAGCGTTGCGCCGGCGAGTGAGTAATACACATTGTCCAAATGCGTCCGCATTGAAGAACTTTTAATCAACTAAATAGCAATCTATTCTAATAATCATATCTTGTATCATACACGATTCTTTTAATCCTCGCAATGCTTTTTCCTCCAATCATCTGACATTCCGCGGAGTTGTTCCACCACCTGGGGAATCACTTCCAGCATATAATCGATTTCTTCCTCAGTATTGGAAATGTCAAGACTGATTCTGAGTGAACCCTGGGCGATTTCAGGAGCGAGACCAAGAGAAAGAAGTACATGGCTTGGATCCAGGGCACCTGATGCGCAGGCAGAACCGGAAGAAGCACAGATTCCCCTGCTATCCAGAAGAAGCAGCAGGCTTTCACCGGATACACCTTCAAAACAGAAATTCACATTACCAGGCAAGCGTTTCTCCCTGGAACCATTCAGTATACTATAAGGAATCTGCGAAAGCCCCTGAATCAAACGATCTCGCATGGCGGTAACCTTGGCTTCATTTTGTTCCATCAAAGTGCACTCTTCTTTCAGAGCAGCTGCCATTCCCATAATTGCCGGTAAATTCTCTGTGCCTGGCCGTTTTCCACGCTCCTGGCCGCCGCCCTCCATAAGAGAAGTCAGTTCAATCCCCCGTTTCACATACAATGCACCGATTCCTCTTGGACCATGAAATTTATGTGCGGAAAGAGATAACATATCAATATTCTGTTTCTTCACATTTACCGGGATATGTCCTGCTGCCTGCACTGCATCTGTGTGAAAAAGCACCCCGTGAGCACGGCAGACTTCTCCAATTTCCGCTATAGGAAGAACAGAGCCAATTTCATTATTGGCAAACATAACTGTAACCAGACAGGTATCCGGTCGAATTGCATCTTCCACCTGAGCAGCTGTAATATTCCCCTCTGCTCCCACATCCAGAAGCTGAATCTCAAATCCCTGCTCCTTCAGCCTTCTCAAAGTATGAAGCACCGCATGATGCTCAAACGCAGTAGAAATAATATGCCTCTTATTCTGTTTCGCCCCAAGCATAGCCGCTGACACAATTGCCTGATTATCTGATTCTGTCCCACCTGATGTAAAAAAAATCTCTTTCGGCATACAGCCAAGGCAACGTGCGATCTGCTCTCTCGCCGTCTGTAAGGCATCATTTGCTGCCATCCCAATCTGATGCATACTGGACGGATTTCCGTAACTATTCTCCATTGCAGAAATCATAGCCTTCATTGCTGTCTGACTTATTTTTGTGGTTGCTGCATTGTCTGCATAAATTCTAGGCATAACTCAAATTCCTCTTTATATTACATTCCAAGAAGCAGCACATTTCTCAGCTTCCTTGTAAGATCAAATGTCCCTGCATCTTTCTTCTGCATCATCATAAGAATCGTCATATTCTCCTTGGGAAAATTGGCGAAATAGCAGCCAAGCCAGCCATCCCAGCCATATTCACCCTCACAGCATGCAAAGGGTGCCTTCCACGGATCCGTCATCACACGCATCAGATTTCCATAAGAATATCCATTCATCTCCCACCATTTTTCAAACCACTCCTGCTGACATGCTATAAGCTTGTGGGTGGTCATATATTCCACAGAAGCAGGCTTAAGGATCTGTCTGCCCTGGAAGCTGCCTTTGTTTATCAGCATAGCCGCAAATCTGGAATAATCCTCAATGGTGGAAACAAGCCCTGCCCCTCCGGCTTCATAAGCAGGCGGTACGTCCATGGAAAGACGGATTCCCAGACTGTTGTCACGGAATTCTTTCATTTCACCGGCAGTCTGCTCATAAGTCATGGCCAGTCTGTCCAGCTTCTCACCTGGAACATAGAAATCTGTATCTTTCATTCCCAAAGGCACAAAAAGCTCTTTCTTAAGAAATTCACCGTATTTCATGCCGGAAGCCTTCTCCACCACTGCTGCCAGAATATCTGCGGATACCCCATACTTCCAGCGCTCTCCGGCTGAAACTCCAAAGGACATCTGCCGATCTTATCTGCAAATTCCAGTGTTGTCATGGGATGCTCTGTATTCAGACGTGCATGTATTTCTTCCATCACATTTCCAACAGCAAACTCTGCGGCACTGCTGTTTCCGCCATAAGTCAAACCACTGGTCATAGACAACAAATGATAAACCGTTACATTATGCCATACTGGTGCCAGTCCGCCAGGTACAGACACCATCTGGTCTGCAAATCCCGGAATATATCTGGAAACCGGATCTGCCAGATCAATTACTCCTCTTTCAAATAAAATCATGGCCGCTGCCGCTGTAATCGGTTTCGTCATGGAAAAAAGACGGAATATGGTATCCCGTTCAATCATTTTCCCATTTGCTTTATCCGCATAGCCACACTGAAGATAGGCTTCCTCCTGGCCGTCCTTTATTACCATCATATTCATACCGGCAATCTGATTATCCTTACTGCCTGATCCATAATCGTCTGAAGCTGTTTCTTTATCTCTTTTCTCATATCTGACCTCCTGATTTATATATGGCAATGCCGCAGGTAAGGGGCATCATCTATATACTCATTCTGCATAAGGTTTAGAGCGTGTTTGAAAAATCATTTCCGCAATCTATACGCCTCAATTTGCAGAAACCCCTTTTTGAACACGCTCTACAGCATCGGTGCAAATAACCTTAGAATACTCTGCATCGCCCGCACTGCAATATTTCTTCCACGACAGAATTCCAAAGATACCGGATTACAATATTCCAGGGTATCTGTGAAATCCTTTTTAATATCATAAATCACCTGATTCCGATAGATCCATACACCATCTTCAAAGTGAAGATACAAGCTCCGGTAGTCCAGATTGATGGTTCCCACAACAGCGATCTCGTCATCACATACAAAGGACTTGGCATGTAAAAATCCCGGCTGATATTCATAGATTTTCACTCCTGCTTCCAGAAGCTGCTCGTAGTAAGACTGGGTAAGAAGAAATACCAATTTTTTGTCTGGAATCCCAGGTGTCATCAGACGGACATCCACACCACTTTTTGCTGCGAGACAAAGAGCAGTCATCATCTCATTGTCAATAACAAGATAGGGTGTACAGATATACACATACCTTTTTGCACGATTGATAATATTCAGATAAACATTCTCTCCAACAGTCTCGTTATCCAGCGGAGAATCACAAAACGGCTGAATATATCCATCCCCTTCAAATGCCTCCGGATGCCATACATGAGGCAGATATTTCTCAAGTGAATGATCCTCACGGTTATTGGTAATCACATTCCACATATGAAGGAACATGGCAGTCATGTTCCAGACAGCTTCCCCCTTCAGCATAACCGCAGTGTCCTTCCAGTGTCCAAAGCGCTCCTTCTGGTTGATATACTCATCTGCCAGATTTACACCACCGGTAAATCCCACATATCCATCAATAATACAGAATTTCCGATGATCACGGTTATTCTGGATAATATTCAAGATCGGACGGAAAGGATTAAAGACCTGACACTTGATTCCTTTGGATCTCATGGTTTCATAATATTTATGAGGGAGCGTGGTAAGACATCCCATGTCATCATAAATCAGACGGACATCCACACCTTCCTGAACCTTCCTCTCCAGTATATCCAGTATGGTTCTCCACATTACTCCATCATGGATTATAAAATACTCAATAAAAATATAATGCTGTGCTTGCTCCAGTTCCCTTACAAGAACCGGGAACATGTCATCTCCAACCTGGAAATATTCTGCGGTAGTATTTCGTGAATAGGATAACCTGCATTATGATATATATAATCCGACTGGTTGCATGCAGATATATCTTCTGCCTCCAGAAGATCATGTATTTCAGGATCTGTCTGTAAAAGATTACCGGACTTCATCAGCATCTCATTAAATCGATCCTGCATATAAGCAGCAATTCTGGAACGTCCAAATACAAGATACAAAACAAGGCCAAAAATTGGCAGGCACAGGATCAACATCGTCCATGCCAGTTTATACGAGGGGTTTATCTTTCGATTCACAATTTTCAGAACAACCAGAATACTGATAACATCCAGAATAAAAGACATATATCTGGAATATCCTGCAAGACGCAGAAATATAGTCAACAGCCAGCCAAGCTGCACCGCCATGGCAAATATTACATAAAATACCCGGTTAAACAGAAGCTTGGCTATTTTTTTCAAAATCATCATAAGTTTATATTTTCTCCTTCATACACCGGTCAGCAACAAAACGGACATGTGGTCAGTCAGCGATATCACCATATATAAAAATCAGTTCTTCCCTGAAGACAATGAGCCAAATTTGAAGATATTGCGGGATTTAAAAATCCCTGACTGAATGCAGCCAGGGATTTTTGCGCACAATTAATTATATTTACGTTTTCTTGCGGCTTCAGATTTTTTCTTACGACGAACGCTTGGTTTCTCGTAATGCTCTCTTTTGCGGATTTCCTGCTGGATACCTGCTTTTGCACAGCTTCTCTTGAATCTGCGAAGAGCGCTATCTAAAGTCTCGTTTTCTTTTACGATAACGTTTGACATAGACTCACACCTAACCTCCTCCAGTTGTAGATTGTGCTAAAATACAACTGTCTGGGTATTTTTCTTGCACGAACATTATTATATATCATGCACTCGGGATTCGTCAACAACTTTTGGTTTAATTTTACAAAAATTTTTGACAAAATTTTGAGTGTTTTTTAGTGAATCTGTCCTTCCAGGATTCCGGCTGCTGCTTCGATTGCCTCGCCTGCCTTCTCCGGATTCTTTCCACCAGCTTGAGCCATATTCGGACGTCCGCCACCGCCGCCGCCAACGATTGCAGCAACAGCTTTGATCAGGTTTCCTGCATGTGCTCCTGCTTTCTGTGCAGAATCAGTAGCCATTGCAAGAAGGTTCACCTTGCCCTCATTTACTGCAGCAAGGACAACGACGCCCTCGCCAAGCTTCTCTTTCAGCTGGTCACCAAGATCACGAAGTCCGTTCATGTCAACGCCCTCTACCTTGGCAGCAAGGAGTTTCACACCTTTTACTTCTACAACCTGATTCATAACATCTCCCAGAGCACCCTGAGCCAGTTTGCTCTTCAGAGATTCATTCTCACTTGCAAGAGCCTTCACCTCACCCTGAAGATGTGTGATCTTCTCAATCATCTCGGAAGGGGTTGTTTTCAGAGCCTTGGCAGCCTCGTGAAGAAGTGCTTCCTGCTTCTTATAATATTCCAGAACCCCGTTTCCGGTCAGTGCCTCAATACGGCGGACACCTGCTGCGATACCGGACTCAGAAACAATCTTAAACAGCATGATGGAGCTTGTATTTGCAACATGGGTACCACCACAGAGCTCTCTGGAAAAATCACCCATAGATACCACACGTACCTTCTGGGAATATTTCTCACCGAACAGTGCCATAGCACCAGATTTCTTAGCTTCCTCTACATCCATGATATCGGTGTGAACATCAAGTGCTGCCTGAATCTGCTCATTTACAATTTTTTCAACTTTACCGATTTCCTCAGCAGTCATAGCTGTAAGTGGGCAAAGTCGAAACGAAGTCTGTCAGCAGTTACAAGAGAACCCTTCTGCTCTACATGAGAACCAAGAACTTCTTTCAGAGCTTTCTGAAGAAGATGTGTCGCACTGTGGTTCTTCTCAATATCTTTTCTTGCAGCAACATTTACTTTCAGAGAAACGGTCTCTCCCTTGGAAATCATGCCAGATTCCATATATCCTACATGACCGAATTTGCCGCCGCGAAGCTTGATGGTATCTTCTACGATGAATTTGCCATTTGCAGTCTCGATCACACCGGTATCTCCAACCTGACCTCCCATAGTTGCATAGAAAGGTGTTTTCTCTACGAAAACAGTACCTTCTGTCCTTCCATCAGGGAATCTACGATCTCAGCTTCTGTGGTAAGAACAGTAACCGGAGATTCAAAGGAAAGGTGATCGTATCCAACAAACTCTGTGGTAACAGAAGTATCAATCTGGTCATATACAGTAGCGTCAGCTCCCATATAGTTGGTTACCTCACGGGAGGAACGTGCTTTCTCTCTCTGCTCATCCATAGCAGCCTTGAAGCCTTCCTCGTCGATCTCGTAGCCCTTCTCCTCAAGGATCTCCTTGGTCAGATCAAGAGGGAATCCGTAAGTATCATATAATTTAAATGCGTTTTCACCGGAAAGAGTCTTCTCTCCAGCTGCATTCATAGCCTCCTCCATATCAGCCAGGATACGAAGTCCCTGGTCGATGGTCTTACCAAACTGGTTCTCCTCGTTGGTGAGAACATTGAAGATAAATTCTTTCTTCTCTTCCAGTTCCGGATATCCATCCTTGGAACCGTCAATTACTTCTGCACTTAAAGTAGCAAGGAAGTTGCCCTCAATTCCCAGAAGTCTTCCGTGTCTTGCAGCACGGCGGATCAGACGGCGAAGTACATATCCACGTCCTTCATTGGTAGGCATGATACCATCGGAGATCATGAATGTCGCGGAACGGATATGGTCTGTGATCAGACGGATGGAAACGTCGTCCTCATGATGTACCCCATACGGTTTGCCGGAAATCTTACTTACCAGGTTACGAAGGGAACAGATGGTATCTACATCGAAAATGGAATCTACGTCCTGGACAACAACTGCCAGACGCTCAAGACCCATACCGGTATCAATATTCTTCTGTTTCAGAGTTGTATAATTGCCATTTCCGTCATTCTCAAACTGGGTAAATACGTTGTTCCATACTTCCATGTAACGGTCGCAGTCACAGCCTACTGTACATCCCGGCTTGCCGCAGCCATATTTTTCTCCACGGTCATAGTAAATCTCGGAACATGGACCGCATGGACCTGCGCCGTGCTCCCAGAAGTTATCCTCTTTGCCAAATTTGAAAATACGCTCTGCCGGAATTCCGATCTCTTTATTCCAGATATCGAAAGCCTCATCATCCTCCAGATAAACAGACGGATAAAGACGGCTGGCATCCAGACCTACCACCTCAGTCAGGAACTCCCATGACCAGTGAATGGCCTCTCTTTTAAAGTAATCTCCAAAAGAGAAATTACCAAGCATTTCAAAGAATGTACCGTGACGTGCAGTCTTACCTACATTCTCAATATCACCTGTACGGATACATTTCTGACAGGTACTGACTCTTGTACGTGGTGGTTTCTCTGCTCCTGTGAAATATGGTTTCAGTGGTGTCATTCCTGCATTGATCAGCAGGACACTTTTATCGCCCTGTGGAACCAATGGAAAGCTTTTCAGAACAAGATGTCCCTTGCTCTCCATGAAATCCAGAAACATTTTTCGAAGTTCGTTTACTCCGTATTTCTTCATTTCAATTCTCCTCCTACGCAATAAAGAAGTACTTTCGTTACTGTAAACAATAACGTGCATTCCTCTTATTGGAATGCTTGCATGGTTTATATGATAGCATATATCTTTATCACGGTCAAAATATTTTTTGCATAAGTCGGGGACCAGTACAAAAATCTGTTTTCGCATCAACGATCAGATTTAGAGCGTATCTGGTCCCCTTTTATGATCTTATTTTACAAATACTTTATTAAATTTCTTCTTTCCTCTCTTAAGGACAATACCGTCACCTGTGAGAGCGTCTTTGGAAAGTACATGTCTGATGTCCGTCACTTTCTCACCGTCAACGGAAACGCCGCCCTGCTCGATGGCTCTTCTTCTCGGAACGGGTTGTTACAAGAGCGGATTTTACAAGAAGGCTGATCAGGTCGATATTGCCTTCTTCGTCAAAATCCTCTGCTGCAAGCTCAGTGGTCGGCATATGCTCTGTATCAGCTCCGCCTGCAAAAAGTGCTTGCACCAGCCTCTGCCTTCTTCGCTTCCTCTGTTCCATGAACAAGCTCGGTAAGCTGGAATGCAAGGATCTCTTTTGCCTTGTTCAGCTGGCTGCCTTCCCATTTCTCCATCTCCTGGATTTCTTCCAGCGGAAGGAAGGTAAGAAGCTTCATGCATTTGATAACATCTGCGTCGTCCACATTTCTCCAGTACTGGTAGAAATCGAATGGAGATGTCTTATTTGGATCCAGCCAGACAGCACCAGACTGTGTTTTACCCATTTTCTTACCTTCTGAGTTAAGAAGAAGGGTGATTGTCATAGCATATGCGTCTTTTCCAAGCTTACGGCGAATCAGCTCAGTACCGCCAAGCATGTTGCTCCACTGGTCATCGCCACCGAACTGCATATTGCAGCCGTATTTCTGGTACAGCATATAGAAGTCATAGCTCTGCATGATCATGTAGTTAAATTCCAGGAAGCTTAAGCCTCTTTCCATACGCTGTTTGTAGCACTCTGCTGTAAGCATACGGTTAACAGAAAAGTGAGCTCCAACCTCACGTAAAAGCTCCACATAATTCAGGTTCATCAGCCATTCTGCATTGTTTACCATAAGTGCCTTTCCATCAGAAAAGTCGATGAAACGCTCCATCTGTTTCTTGAAACAGTCAATGTTATGCTGGATGGTCTCTTTCGTCAGCATCTGGCGCATGTCGGTTCTTCCGGATGGGTCACCGATCATACCGGTTCCGCCGCCAAGAAGGGCGATTGGTCTGTTCCCTGCCATCTGTAGACGTTTCATCAGGCAAAGTGCCATGAAATGTCCTACATGAAGGCTGTCTGCGGTTGGGTCAAATCCAATATAGAAAGTTGCCTTTCCGTTATTTACCATTTCTTTGATTTCATCTTCGTCTGTTACCTGGGCGATCAGGCCTCTGGCTTTCAGTTCTTCCCAAACTGTCATTTTATTTTCCTCCTGTAAAATAGATATATGAGCTGCTTATTCTCTCTTCACGAAAAAAGCCGCTGCAAATATAAAAAGCCCGGTTCTCATGCCCCTTTAGGACGAGAACCGGGTCCCGCGTTACCACCTAAATTTACAGAAAGCTCGCACTTTCTGCCTCGATAAGTGACCATACTGAAAAATTCTTCCAGACGATTATCCACACAGACAATACTGTCCAAGAATAAATATCTTCGAATACTCTTCAGAATTATCACCCCGGCATGATAACGTATGCCACCCCGTCACAGCCTACTGGATTTCTGCAAGCGATCACAAGCGCCTGTCCGCTGCTGTCTCTGCCGCTTCCAAACCGTTCAGTGCAAAGCTCCGGGATGTATTCACAATGGATCTCTGCACGCGCCTCTCACCATCCGGCAGCTCTCTGTGTGCTCTTTCCAAAGCTACTTGTTCCCTTCAAAGCCTTTCTCATTTAATACTTGCAAGTATACAAAGGCTGTCTGTTTTTGTCAAGGATTTTAGCTTTGTATTTTAGCAACTCACCGCAGTAAAGTTTGCTATTATCATTTATACTGTTTCTACATCTGTATAGCTACCTTTATACCCAGTCCACAAAAAATGTATGATCCTTGTATGTCTCATATACAACCTTTTTAAAATTCAATGGCTGTTTCCAGAATGCAGAAGTCATCATAAAATACTTATAATTAAAATCTTTGGCCTTGATTCCGCTTACTGTACGCGGTGTACCATTCAGCACATAAGCATTAAAACTGTCAAGTGCCTGCTGGGCAGCTTCATAAGCGCTTGCACGGTCAATAAACTGACCATTCAGACGTTTCAGCAGCTGGTTGTTTGTCACGACTGAATACTGGGGGAAGGTAGTTCCCTGGTAAAGCACATAACGGACACTGGACGGAAACTCCTTGTCCAGAGTTCTGTTCAAAAGGCAGAGAGCAACTGCTTCATACCTGCAATTCCCTGGTCTCCTGCCTCAGCCTCGCAGACAGCTGCCAGAATATCAAGATCAGACTTGGTTCCATCTGCAACTCCCGGATGACTCTTAAGCTCCTTCATAATAGTAAAATTGCGGCCACGTTTCTCATCATACCAGGTAAAGGTAATACTGCTGTCATTGTCATCCTTTCCTGAATCCTGTTTCTCGGAAGCAACACCATTGGAATCAAACGCGTAGGTCTTTCCTCCAATGGAAGCTGTAGTGTTTACGTACATCACGCCTGTTGTTCCAAAGTAGTAGCTGTTTCCATCCAGACTCAGCCAGCCGGTCTGCGCTTTGCCGTCTGTGGTACTGAAATAATACCGCTTGCTTCCAACCTTGCCAAAGCCTTTCTGATAACGGACTCCGCTGGTCTTGGAAAAATAATAGATATCTCCATCTACAGTCTTAAGTCCGGTATACATAATACCTGTGCTGGTATTAAAATAGCGGGTATATCCCTTAGAATCCGTGAACCAGCCGGTAAGCATCTGACCATTGCTCTTGAAATAACGTTTCTCTTTCTTAGCTGTGGTCTGCCAGCCCTTTACCATAGCGCCGGTTCCGCTGGTAAAATAATATTTCTTACCCTTTAAGGTCAGCCAGCCGCGGACAAGCTACCATTGGAAGGTCTGAAATAACGGGTTACGGTTCCGCTCTTCAGAAAACCGGTGGCCATCACACCTTTTCCCTTGGTAAAATACCGGATGTTTCTGCCCTTACTGTCTTTTTGCCAGCCTTTTAACTGTACGCCTGTTTTTTTATTAAAATAGTATTTCTTGCCTTTCAGAGTCAGCCAGCCTTTCTGCTTGGCTCCGCTGGCTGTTATGTAGTAGGTCTTGCCGTTTATAGTCTTAAATCCGGCTTTCGCAGCCTGAACATCCCTTGTCATCAGAAAAACCGTACATAATGTGGCAATCACAAGCAGCACCAGAGCCAGACTTTGCTTTCTGTTTCTCTCTTCTTTTATCATAGCATTTTCCTCTCTTTGACCTGACTAATTCCGAAGCTTTCCCACCTCTGCTTTTCACAAACAGTTACTGTTTACTCCGTGACCAGTAACACGCTTCGCGATGCACAGAAATCATGCATTCGCATGATTTCGCGCTGAGATTCTCGGGTTTTCTGTGAACTTTGTTCACAAAAAACAGCGTTTGCTTCGCAGACTTAATTCTTAACAAATCAATCCTTGTTTTATATATTTTATGTCGAATTCTTTTCAAAGATTACAGAAATATTACGTTTCAGTTTATTATAGCCAAATTTCTCTTTTCTGTCAACTGCTTTGTCACACACCCCCTGTCCCCTCCATATGATGAACTGTAAACATTTTCTGGAGGTAACAGCATGAGTGATTTAGCTGCTACAAACTGTGGCTGCGGCGAGGAAAGATCCGGTTGCGGATGTGGTAACTGCGGTTGTAATAATGGCTGCGGATGTGACAATGGATGTGGGCTTTCCTTTGGGAACGGCTCCTGTGGATGCAATATTCTCTGGATCATCATTCTTCTTTGCGCATGCGGCGGCAACGGTATTGGCTGCAACAACAGCTGTGGCAACGGAATGGTGACTGCTGCTGGATCATTATCATCCTTCTGCTTCTCTGCGGTGGATGGGGAAATGGCTGCGGCTGCTGATCTGAGTTTCCCACATATGAAAAAGGGCTGTCTTCTCAGTCCTTTTCAAAAAAATCGGGACAGCGGGAATTTTCCCCTGTCCCCTTTTTCAGGCATATTTTAAAAGCATTCTTACGTTTCCTTGTTTCTTTTTCAACCACGCTCTGGGTAGAAACTCTCTCCTGCAAATTGTCTTTAATCCCCGGTATGGTTTGCGGACTGCCTTCTTTCTTCTGACTGCTCCACACACCTGCCATTTCCTTCCTGTTTTCCTTGCTTCTTTCGCACACATTCCAGATCCAGCTCGTATATGGCATTTCCATCTATAATAAGCTTTTCATTTTCTCTTCTCATAGCTTTCCCTCCTGACTTTGCGGGAAATTCATACATCCCCCTGCTATAGAATATGTTACAGATGTCAGAGCGTGTTTGAAAAATGCTTTCTGCAGAATGTGCGTCACAATTTGCAGAAGATTTCACCGTTTTCAAACCGTCGTCATATTTTAATAACAACAACATAGATATAGAAAAGGGATTTTTATGGATCAGGAATATATTGCCCAGACAGCTCTGGATCAGATGGTGGGAACTGACCAGGGACAGCTGTTAAAAGCTCTCATCCCCTATTTTCCACCCAGGCAGCAACAGTTTCTGTCCGTTTTTGCAAAAGCCAGGGAACTTTCCAATACAGTCGCTCTTTTTACAAAGCCGTCAGAAGCCATGCAGATACAGGCTGCAGCAGCCCCTGCCCAGCCTCTTGAAGTCATAAACGACCTGCGCCGCTACTGTTTTGGAGATATACGAAAGACTCTGGATCAGATCACCAATATGATGACCATGGCAGAAATGCTGAGGATGATGAATGAACCATCTCCAGAAGATAATTGCGAAGAAGAACGACAGTAAAAACAGAAAAATTTCATTCAAAACGGACATGTCGCCAATTGGCAGCATTACTATATAAGAAAGGAATGATTCCATATGGATGACAACTGGCAGGATAATCCAAAGCTTGCAGGTATCGACAAAAACAAGCTTGACATGCTCCAGCAGATGGCCCGGCAAGGAGCCGGAAAATCCCCCTCTGATCTGCTGCCATTTATTATGAATGCAGCTTCCCAGGGGAGAAATGCCGGTCTGAACTTTAACAGTAATGAAATCAATACCATCATTGAGGTTTTGAAAATGGGAAAAAGCCCCCGGGAACGTGCAAAGCTTGATAAAGTGGTAAACCTGATGAAGATGATGAAGTAAAACATTTTCTGCGATTAAGAAAACTTACTCCTCAACTTCTCCCATCATGCACTCGCGAAGCAGTACTAGCGCACTGGCAACAGCCTGCTGACGGATCTTGGTTCTGTTTCCGGTAAAATGATATTCCCGGGTAATCGTATGTCCATTGCAGCAGCAACCCATAAACACGGTTCCAACAGGAGTCTCACTGGTTCCGCCATCCGGGCCTGCAAGGCCGGTAACAGAAAGACAGATATCAGCTCCTGAAGCTGCGCAGCCCCCCTTTGCCATCTGTTTGGCACATTTTGCAGAAACAGCTCCCACTGTTTTCAATGTGGATTTCTTCACTCCAAGACATTCTCTCTTGGCACGGTTGCTGTAAGTAACAAATCCATGGGTAAACACCTGGGAAGCACCTGGAACATTTACAATGCGGGCAGCAATGGCACCACCTGTACAGGATTCTGCAAGAGACAGAGTTAATTCTTTCTCCTTCAGCAGATCCACAACAGATTCTTCCAGCGTTTTGTCCGCATCCAGGGCAAATACATTTTTGCCGAATCGCTTTTGAAGTTCCTTTACTACAGGTTTGATCAGCTTCTTGCAGGATTTCTCATCCTCACCCTTGGCTGTAATACGGAGATGAACCTCTCCTGTCTTTGCATATGGAGCAAGCGTTGGATTTGTCTGGGTCTCGATCATATCCTGGATATCGGCAGCCACCTGGCTCTCACCGATTCCACAGATCTTCACAACCTGGGAGCAGATGATCTCCGGCTGTTTCTTGCGAAGATATGAGAAAACAGACTCCTCAAACATAGGGATCAGCTCGTTAGGCGGTCCCGGAAGAAGAATGGCAGTCTTGCCATTTTTCTCAAGGATCAGACCAGGTGCTGTGCCGTTGTGGTTATCAAGCACAATAGCGCCTTCCGGAACCTGCGCCTGCTTATAATTATTGGAGGTCACACGTCTGTCTGGATGATTCTTCTTATATTCCTTCATATAGCGCTCAATACGCTTACGGGAATGAGGATCTTCAGAAAGAGGAAGTCCCATTACCTCAGCACATACTTCCTTAGTCAGATCATCCTCAGTTGGTCCGAGACCTCCTGAAAGAATTACCACGTCAGATCTGTCAAGGGCAGATGCAATCACAGCTTTCATTCGGTCGCGATTATCTCCCACAACAGACTCATAATAAACAGAAAGTCCCAGCTGGGCACATTTCTCAGAAAGATATGCGCTGTTGGTGTTTACAATATTTCCCAGCAAAATCTCAGTTCCTACAGCTACAAGTTCTGCAATCATATATATACCTCTTTTCCAGAGCATGTTTGAAATCAGCCAACATCTCTGCTCACAAAGATGCTGGCTGATTTACATTCAGATATTCTCACTCTCTGCACGCAAAAACGTTTCGCGGGCAGCAGCTATTTTATTCCTGCATGGAAATTACATTCTTATTCTGCACAATATACGTGATCAGAGAGATCACCGTCAGAGCAAGTGATGCCCATACAAAAACCTGTGTCAGTATTTCAAAAGCTCCCCCAAAGTTCAGGATCAGAAGAATGATCATGACCATCTGGGATGCAGTTTTAAATTTGCCCCAGTAGTTTGCAGCGATGACAACGCCGTTTTCGGCAGCGATCAGTCTGAAGCCACTGATAATAAATTCTCTTGCAATGATAATGATCACGAACCATGCCGGCAGGCGGTCAAGCTCGATCATGCAGATCAGTGCAGAACAAACAAGAAGCTTGTCAGCAAGAGGATCCATGAATTTACCAAAATTGGTAACCAGATTATTCTTGCGGGCAAGATGACCGTCAAACCAGTCCGTAATACTTGCCACTACAAAAATAGCAAGGCAGATATAGCGGTTGGCATCTCCGCCCCAGCCAGTCAGAATAAATAATACAAAAAACGGTACCAGGATCATTCTGGCAATAGTCAGTTTATTCGGTGTATTCATCTTCCAGCTCTCCTATCAAATCGTACTCCAGAGCTCCGGTAACCCGGACTCTCGCAAAATCTCCTGTCATGAGAAGTTCGCCGGTCTGTACAAAAATATATCCATCGACCTTCGGCGCATCTCCGTAAGTACGTCCAATGTACGCACTCTCTCCAGATACTTTGCCCTCGATCATAACAGTCAGCACCTGACCAACGCGGCTCTCACCCTTTTCAAGAGAAATTTCCTGCTGAAGTTCCATGATCTCATCGCGTCTGGCTTCCTTGACCTCCTCCGGAATCTGATCTTCCATAGTGGCTGCCGGGGTATCCTCCTCAGCAGAGTATGGGAAAACACCAAGGCGGTCAAACTCGATCTCATCCACAAACTCCATCAGTCTTCGTGGTCTTCCTGTGTCTCTCCAGGAAAACCACTGATCAAGGTTGTACGAAGGAAAATATCCGGGATCTCCCGGCGCAGCCTGCCAATAATATCCACCAGCTCCTGCTTGGTGGTACGGCGGCCCATGCGTTTCAGCACACGGTCACTTGCATGCTGGATCGGAAGATCCAGATAATGACAGATCTTCTTCTCTTCCTTCATAGTCTGAATCAGCTCATCATAAATCTCTTCCGGGTAACAGTACAAAATACGGATCCAGCGGATTCCCTTTATTTTGCAAAGCTCCTTTAAAAGGACATGAAGAGATTTCTTTCCATAGATGTCCTTACCATATACAGTGGTCTCCTGGGCAACCAGAATCAGCTCTTTCACCCCTTTTTCAGCAAGAGACCGGGCTTCTTTTACGAGCTGCTCCATAGGCACGCTTCTGTAGCCGCCCCGGAGTCTTGGGATAATACAGTAAGTACAATGCTTGTCACAGCCTTCTGCAATTTTCAGATATGCAAAATGTCCACCTGTGGTCAACATACGCTTACCGGAAATATCCGGAAGAAAATCAATGCTCTTGTACTCTTCAAAGTGTCTGCCTGCCTGGGCTTCCTTTACAGCCTTGCTGATATCGCCGTAAGAGGTTGTACCAAGAATAGCATCCACTTCAGGTATTTCCTCTGAAATTTCTTTCTTGTAACGCTGTGCCATGCAGCCGGTAACGATCAGCACCTTGCAGGTACCTGCCTTTTTCTTCTCTGCCATTTCAAGAATGGTATTTACACTTTCTTCTTTGGCATCACCGATAAAACAGCAGGTATTGACAATAATGACCTCTGCTTCGTCCTCATCATCAACGATCTCATGTCCGTCTGCAGCAAGCATTCCAAGCATTTCCTCAGAATCTACCAGATTCTTATCACATCCAAGGGAAATGAACAGTAATTTCATATTATTCTGCACTCTCCTCAGACTCAGCAGGATCAACTGCAGCTGCAGGTTCTTCAGCAGCAATCTCCTCTGCAGAATGTCCTGCGATCTCTGCTAAATCCTCTTCCTCATGTTTACCTGGAAGGATCTTAACCTTTCCGTGATATAACTCGTCAATTGCGATAGAAAGAGGTTTCTTGCCTTTAACATTATCTGCCAACGGCTTTGCACCGCCGATCAGCTGACGCGCACGCTTGCTTGTAGCAAGAATCAGGGAATAACGGCTGTTGAGCACCATGCTCTCATCGTCGTCCTCATTGTTGGTATTGATTGCTTCGATTAACTCAGAATAAGATGGATGGATCATATATATACTCCTTTCAAAAATTGTGATTATTGTTATAATTTTTATAAAGATTCGCAGCTTCAAACTGTATTTTCGCGAATAAAGTCGCAAATCGATATTTCATTTTATGGCAGTTTCATCTGCTCTTTATTTGGATTATTCTTCCACAAACTTTGCTGCCTGTGCCTGGATCTCATGGATAAAACCAAGGTTTCGCCTCATGGCGAAATGTTCGCTCTGAATAATATTATGAAGCCTGTCTACAGCATCCTCCAGCTGGTCATTCACCAGCAGATAGTCGTACTCGTCAACTCCTTCTGCCTCCTGTGCAGCTCTTGCAAGACGCTGGTGGATCACTTCCGCAGTCTCAGTGCCTCTTCCAACAAGACGCTCTTTCAGTTCCTCCATGGAGGGCGCTGTTACAAATACCAGCACAGCTTCCGGGAATTTCTTCTTGATCTTGCGGGCTCCCTGAATCTCGATCTCCAGGATCACATCCCGGCCTGCTGACAACTGCTCCTCCACATAAGCCTTAGGTGTGCCGTAGTAATTCTCCACGTACCGGGCATATTCGATCAGCTGATCCTGACGGATCATTTCCTCAAATTCTTCTTTTGTGCGGAAAAAGTATTCTCTTCCGTCTTCTTCCCCTGGTCTGGGGTTTCTGGTGGTGGCAGATACAGACAATGCGTAATTGTCGTACTTCGCCATCAGGCTTTTCATAATGGTGCCTTTTCCTGCTCCGGAAAACCCGGAAACAACTGCCAAAACTCCTCTACTCATGGCCCTCTCCCTTATTTTCTATAACTTCTGCAAATCTGCGAGCGATCGTGTCCGGCTGGATCGCAGATAATATCAGAATGTGGTCTGAGGTAACGATCACAGACTTGGTCTTTCTTCCTGAGTGGCATCCACAAGGGAATTGGAACCCTTCACACTCTGAACCATTCGTTTCACCGGAGCGGCATCCGGGTTTACCACAGCTACGATTTTCTGGGAATTCACCACATTGCCGAATCCGATATTGATTAATTTTGCCATGTTTTCACCCTTCTGTCAATAAGGAAAGCTTACGTCTTTGATTCTCTAGTACATCGCTTCGTAAATAACTATACCAATCACGTAGGATGTGGATTCGAGTGTGCAGGTATAAAAACGCAGGCGTAGCGGGCTACGCCGAGGCTTTTATACCTGTGCAATCGGATTCACAGACAAGTGAGTGGTATAGTTATTTCGAAAACGATGTACTAGGTTACTCCACATTCTGAACCTGTTCTCTGATCTTCTCAATCTCTGTCTTCAGATCAATCGCTATATTGGAAATAATCAGATCACTTGATTTCGACAAAATGGTATTTGCCTCACGGTTCATCTCCTGTGCCATAAAATCAAGCTTGCGTCCGATGCCTTCCTTCTCCTCCAGCATCTTCTTCATTCCCTGGATATGGCTGTGGAGACGGACGGTTTCCTCATCGTTGCAGATCTTGTCGGAGAACAGGACAACTTCTGCTGCAATACGGGAATCTTCGATCTGAGAATCCTCCAGAAGCTCATGAACCTTGGCTTCCAGCTTCTCTCTGTAAGAATCCACAACCTCCGGAGAGCGGGCTTCTACCTGGCTTACCTTCTCATCAAGAGCATCCAGCTTGGCGATCAGGTCGTTCTTCAGATTCTCTCCCTCTCTTGCACGGGACTGGGCAAATTTCTCGCAGGCCTCGCGAAGCGGTGCTTCCAGAACTGCCCACAATGCGTCCTCATCTACAGACTGCTCCTCCATAGTCAGCACGTCCGGATAACGGGAAAGAGCTCCTGCCTTCACATCGTTCTCAAGGCCAAATTCCTCTGCCATCTGACGGATATATGCAAGATATTCTCCTGCAAGCTCCTTATTATACTTCAGTGCGCCACAGCTTAAGGTGTAGTCCTCATATGTGATAAACACATCCACTTTACCACGCTGCATATAGGTCTTCATAAGATTCCGGATCGCGCCCTCAAGGAAAACCAGCTTCCTTGGCATTTTGATACTCAGATCCAGATATCTGTGATTGACGGATTTTAACTCAACGGTGATTTTCCGCTCTTTTGTAATCACCTCGGCCCTTCCAAAGCCGGTCATACTTTTTATCATAGTAATCTCTTTCTTTATTTTTATTCCGAATACTGTCTGAAAAGAGTACCATTCCGCATAACAGAATCGTCTCTGATATTCAGGCAATAACTCTACGCAGGTTACCGTTCACAGTTGCCTACGCATACAGATTTATTATAGTTCATTCTAAAACCCTAGTCAAATCCTTTTTTTGCTGTTATAATAAAGTCTGCATGTCACGGTTACTGGTCACGGAGCGACCGGTAACCTGTCAACAGAAAGGAGTTTTTTATGGCTTTTGACGGAATTACCATTGCTGCAATGGTTTCTGAATTAAATAAAAATCTCTCCGGGGGACGCATTAACAAAATTGCCCAGCCGGAAAGTGACGAACTGCTGATCACCGGAAAAGGTGCAAATGGTCAGAAGCGTCTGCTTCTCTCCGCCAGCGCCTCCCTGCCTCTGATCTATTTTACAGGCAAAAACCGGATCAGCCCTTTGACTGCTCCTAATTTTTGCATGCTTCTCCGCAAGCACATCGGAAGCGCCAGGATCACTGCGATACGCCAGCCTGGTCTGGAGCGTGTTGTAGAATTTGAGCTGGAGCACCTGAACGAACTTGGTGATGTATGCCATAAGGTTCTCATTATGGAACTGATGGGAAAGCACAGCAACATTATCTTCTGTGATGATAATAATATGATCCTGGATAGTATCAAGCACGTATCCTGCAACGTAAGTTCTGTACGTGAAGTTCTGCCAGGACGTCCTTATTTCATCCCCCACACTCAGGACAAGCTGGATCCTCTTACCATTTCCAGAGAGGATTTCATGGAAAAAGTATGTGGCAGATCCAATGCTGTCTCCAAAGCTCTCTATCAGACGCTTACCGGTTTCAGCCCGGTAATGGCTCAGGAGCTTTGCTATCGCGCTTCCATTGATGGAAATGATGATGTCCAGACATTAGATGAGAATACCAGAGAGCAGCTTTATACAGAATTCACCCGTTTAATGGAACAGATCCGGAGGGAAGAATTTACCCCGGTTATTGTTTTCAAAGGGGACGAGCCGGTTGAGTACGGTGTTCTTCCTTTTTCCCAATATGGAGAAGGCTTCACCACCCGGACCTTTGAATCTGTGTCAGAGATGCTGGAAACCTATTATGCCTCCCGCGACGTGATCACCCGTATCCGTCAGAAATCTGCGGACCTCCGAAAGATCGTCCAGACTGCCCTTGACCGAAACCGAAAAAAATTAAGTCTTCAGCAGAAGCAGATGAAAGATACTGAGAAAAAGGACAAATACAAGGTTTACGGCGAATTGATCAACACCTACGGCTACGGTCTGGAAGAAGGCTGTAAATCCTTTAAGGCTGTGAACTATTATAATGGAGAAGAAATCACCATTCCTCTTGATCCTACCCTGACCCCCCAGGAGAATTCCAAGAAGTATTTCGATCGTTACGGCAAGCTGAAGCGTACCCAGGAAGCTCTGGAGGTTCAGATTGCAGATACCACCAGCGAGATCGAACATCTGGAATCCATCTCCAATGCCCTGGACATTGCCGCTGAGGAGAGCGACCTTTCCCAGATCAAGGAAGAGCTTATGGAATACGGCTATGTGAAGCGCCACTACGGAAACAAAAAAGGTGCCAAAATGCAGGTGAAATCCAAACCCTTCCATTATGTTTCCAGTGATGGCTACGATATTTATGTAGGAAAAAACAACTACCAGAATGATGAGCTGACCTTTAAATTTGCCACAGGAAATGACTGGTGGTTCCATGCCAAAAAGATGCCGGGCTCCCATGTTGTGGTAAAGACAAAAGACGGCACACTTCCGGACCGCACCTTTGAAGAAGCAGGAAATCTTGCAGCCTTTTATTCCAAGGGACGCACTGCACCAAAGGTAGAGATTGATTATCTCCAGAAAAAGAATGTGAAAAAGCCGGCTGGAGCCAAACCGGGATTTGTAGTTTATTATACAAACTATTCTCTGATGGCTTCACCAGATATTGCAGGAATCCAGCAGTTATCCTGATTGTAACAGTTTTTCCCTCTTTGCATTTTGCATACAGCTCTGAATTTGCAAAACGGCTGCTCTGCAAACCGCAAGCTGCTATCTATATACACCGGAGCCTGTTTCAAACACGCTCTGATTTAAGAACAGGAGTTATCTATGAGTATTTTAAATGTTGAACACCTTACCCACGGCTTTGGTGACAGGGCCATTTTCCATGATGTTTCCTTCCGCCTTTTAAAAGGAGAACATATTGGCCTGGTAGGCGCCAACGGAGAGGGAAAATCCACCTTCTTCAATATTGTAACTGATAAACTGATGCCAGATGAGGGCAGGATCCAGTGGGCAAAAAATGTCCGTGTAGGTTATCTGGACCAGCATTCTGTCCTCGCTCCTGGCATGACTATCCGCGACGTGCTGAAATCTGCTTTTTCCTGGCTTTTTGAACTGGAAGAACGAATGAATACCATCTGTGATTCCCTTGGTGAAGCTCCCCGGAAGAAATGGAAGTTCTTATGGAGGAACTGGGAACTATCCAGGATACCCTGACCATGCACGACTTCTACGTAATTGATTCCAAGGTAGAAGAGGTTGCCCGGGCACTTGGTCTTCTGGATCTTGGGCTTGACCGTGATGTCACAGATCTCAGCGGCGGACAGCGTACCAAGGTGCTCCTTGCCAAGCTGCTTCTGGAGAAACCAGATATTCTTCTTCTGGATGAGCCCACCAACTATCTGGATGAAGAGCACATTGCATGGCTGAAACGCTATCTTCAGGAATATGAGAATGCCTTTATCCTTATTTCCCACGATATTCCGTTTCTCAATGATGTGATCAATATCGTTTATCATATGGAAAATCAGGAGCTGAACCGTTATGTAGGCGATTATGACCACTTTCTGGAAGTCTATGAAGTGAAAAAAGCTCAGTTAGAGGCGGCTTATCGCCGCCAGCAGCAGGAAATCAGCGAACTGAAGGATTTCGTTGCCAGAAACAAGGCCCGGGTTTCCACCAGAAATATGGCAATGTCCCGCCAGAAAAAGCTGGACAAAATGGACGTGATCGAACTGGCTGCCGAGAAACCAAAGCCGGAGTTTCATTTCAAACAGGGACGCACCCCAGGCAAATACATCTTCGAGACAAAGGATCTTGTGATCGGATATGACGAGCCCCTTTCCCGCCCTCTCACCCTTCCATGGAAAGAGGCCAGAAAATCGCGCTTGTAGGTGCCAACGGAATTGGAAAAACGACTCTTCTGAAAAGTATTCTTGGTCTGATCCCATCATTGAAGGGAACCAGGGAATTAGGGGACAATCTGCAGATCGGATATTTTGAGCAGGAGGTAAAAGGTGACAACAAAACCACCTGTATTGATGAGATCTGGGCAGAATTCCCGTCTTATACCCAGTATGAAGTACGCTCCGCACTTGCAAAATGTGGTCTCACCACCAAGCATATTGAGAGTCAGGTCCGTGTGCTTTCCGGCGGTGAGCAGGCCAAGGTCCGCCTTTGCAAGCTGGTAAACAAAGAGACAAATGTCCTTCTTCTTGACGAGCCTACCAACCACCTGGATGTGGATGCAAAAGAAGCTCTGAAGGAGGCACTAAAGGAATACCGTGGAAGTGTGCTTCTCATCTGCCATGAGCCGGAATTTTATCAGGATGTGGTTTCACAGGTGTGGGACTGCAGTAAATGGACAACTAAGATCCTGTAAATGCTATACTAAGATTATTATTTTATAAGCAAAACAGCATCCGGACAGAATATATTTTTTATACTTCTGTCTGGATGCTGTTTTTATTTCCTTTACTAAACGGACGTGTCACCTGTCGGCGGCATCACCATATATGAAGGATTTCTGCATTTTGTTACATTTCAATCTATCAGTTCACAAACTGAATAATTCCGGATACCTGCTCGTATGCACTATCCCAGTCCTGACCACTTGCCAGTCCTTTTACTTTTCCCTTGATCGTTACTCGCTTGGAAGCCGCATATCCGGAAGCATCTGCCTTGATTCCCTTATTGGTTGTGAAGTCATGCGTACGCCAGATCTTATCTGCATAATATTTGCCGTCAGCTTTCAATTCAATATTGCTGAATGTGGCATTTACAGAATCTCCGTTTAATCTTGCAGAACCCTCTACGCGAAGATAGACAGTTGTGTTTGCAAGACTGCTGTTTTTAACTGTTTTGGCAAGTTTGCCGTTGATGTAGCAGCTGCAGGTTCCGTCTTTTTTCACAGTCAGCATTACATGGTAAGTCTTATCTCTGGCCGCTTCCTGAACCCAGATATAGTTCTGACCGCCTGCACCATTGTGGGCTACATTCTCGATCATGAACCATGCCTTACCTGTATAGGGAGCTCTTGCATGCTTGTCATACTGGATACCAAAGCTTACTGCAGAGGTCGCCGTGCAGGCAACCAGCTTCGCATGGTAACCGGAACCGGAACCAGAAAGTACCATATCCGTTTCAATGGTATATTCGGAAGCTGTATTTGCAACAGTGGAACCTGTTGCCGTGGTATTTCCGCCGGCAGTATCCGGTTTCGTTGTGGTTGGCACCTTATAAACGATTTTCAGTCCTTTTTTGTTATAGGAACTTACTTTCTTTCCTTTGTAGGCTTTTACTGTGTAGTAGTATGTAGTTCCACTCTTCACTTTTTTATCTGTGTAAGATGTTTTGGAACCGCCTTTCACAGTTTTGATTTTTTTCCAGGAACTATTTTCTGTCTTACGCATAACATAGTAGCCGGAAGCGCCTTTACTCTTTTTCCAGGTGATTTTAACACTTTTGTTTACACGTACCACCTTGGAAAGCTTCGGTGCTTTTAATGCTGCTGCCTGAACCGCCTCTGCTTTTCCAAATGAATAAACCGGAAATACAAGCATAAAAGCAAGTAAAAACAGCATAATCTTTTTGATTCCTTTTCTGTTCATAATATTCCTCCTTCTTTCCTCATATGAACTTCCATCATAAAAGACGGAGAACTTCTTCAAGAAATTCTCCATCTCATTATACTACTTATTCATCAGCAGCGTCAACCTTACTTGCCCGTGCTTCAATCTCTTTCTGCTGGATATCTCCAGGAGCCTGCTCATAGCGGGCGAACTCGTAGGAGAAGTCACCACTTCCGCCAGTCATGGAACGAAGATCTGTGGAATATCCATAAATCTCAAGAAGAGGAACGTCAGCTTCAATAATGGTATTTCCGTTATGATCCGGATTCATTCCAAGAACACGGCCGCGGCGCTTATTCAGATCGCCCATAACGTCACCTGTATATTTATCCGGAACTGTAACCTTCATGGAAACGATTGGCTCTAACAGTACCGGAGAAGCATCCATGAAGCCTTTCTTGAATGCAAGGATGGTAGCCATCTTAAATGCCATCTCTGAGGAATCTACCGGATGATAAGATCCATCATAAAGAGTAGCCTTTACACCAACTACCGGATATGCTGCAAGAGGTCCTTTCTGAACGCATTCCTGAAGGCCCTTCTCAACTGCCGGGAAGTAGTTCTTCGGAACTGCACCACCAACAACAACCTGCTCAAATACGTATGGAGTCTCCATATCGCCAGACGGCTCAAAACGCATCTTAACATGTCCATACTGTCCATGTCCGCCGGACTGTTTCTTATGTTTGCCTTCTACGTCAGAATTCTTGCGGATGGTCTCACGGAATGGACCTTCGGTTTGGAAAGCTCTACATCAACTTTATAACGCTCTTTCAGCATGCTGACAATAACATCAAGATGCTGATCGCCCATACCATAGATCAGACTCTGACGGTTAGCACCATCGTTCTCAACACGAACAGTCCTGTCTTCGCTCATGATCTTGGCAAGAGCCTGGGAAATCTTATCCTCATCGCCCTTGTTCACAGCCTTAAATCTCTTATAGGTATAAGGTGTGGAAAGAATTGCTTTCGGATAAAGAACCGGATTCGCCTTGGTGGCAAGGCTGTCACCAGTCTGAACACTGACTAATTTGGCAATTGCACCGATATCACCTGCATGGAGCTCTGGAACTTCGATAGGCTTGGAACCCTGAAGACATATAATTTGTTAAGACGCTCTTCTGTGCCTTTCTCAACATTGAGAAGGGTATCATCAGATTTGATAACACCGGAGCAAACCTTGATCAGGGAATACTTGCCAAGGAATGGATCCACGATGGATTTCCATACATATGCTGATTTTGCTTTGGCGAAATCGTAATTTGCTTCAAAAATCTCGTTGGTCTTCTGGGAAATACCGTTGCAGGAACGTTTGTCCGGGCTTGGGAAATATCCGCAGATGTCGTCCAGAAGGTTGGATACGCCGCGAAGATTGATCGGGGATCCCATGCATACCGGAACAATGCTTGCATCCTGTACATTGGCGGCAAGTGCTGCGGAAACTTCTGTAACGGAGAACTCGTCTCCCTCAAAATAACGATCCATGAATTCCTCGCTGGTCTCTGCTACAGATTCCATCAGGATATCATGATACTTCTCAAGATACTCATCCAGATAAGAAGGAATCTCGCACTCTTCCTTCTGTCCCTTGTCGATATATTTTCTTCCGGCCTGCTTCACAACGTTAACATATCCCACGAACTTGCCATCCTCACGGATCGGGAAATGCAGCGGGGCAATCTTCTTGCCATAAAGCTCGGTAAGCTGATCTACTACCTTACGGTAACTTACATCGTCCACGTCCATATCGGTAACGAAAATCATTCGCGGAAGTTTATACTTCTCGCAGAGATTCCATGCCTTCTGGGTACCAACCTGTACCCCTGCCTTACCTGATACTACGATGATTGCTGCGTCTGCAGCGCTGACAGCTTCCTCAACTTCTCCTACGAAGTCAAAATATCCGGGAGTGTCCAGAATGTTTACCTTGTTCTTCTGCCACGGGACCGGAATCAGAGATGTAGTGATAGAGAAATGTCGTTTGATTTCTTCTTTATCATAATCACTGACTGTATTGCCATCTTCTACACGGCCTAAACGGTTGGTCAAGCCGGCAAGATATGCCATTGCTTCTGCCAGAGTTGTCTTTCCAGCACCGCCGTGTCCTAACAGCACTACATTTCTGATTCGGTCAGTTCTAAAAACGTCCATATGTAATACCTCCCTGTTTGTCTAATATGTTCATATTTTACTAAATATTCAGAAGAATTTCAAGTATTTTCTGGGATTTTGACGGTCTTTTTTCAAAAAAGTTTAGATTATTTTGTCATTTCTGTAGGAATTGACAATTTGCGAGGAATCTCGTACAATATCATAAGATAATTTTTCACTTTAACGAAGGAAAGGAAACGACATTATATTATGAAGACAATCGGTTTTATCGGTCTCGGTCTGATTGGCGGCTCTATCGCCAAGGCCATCCGGAAGTACCATCCGGATTACCACATTCTGGCCTATAACCGCAGTAAGGAAGCACTTGCCTCCGCCATCAGCACCGGCATTATAGATGGTGTCTGTGAGGAAATGAAGGATCCACGCTTTGGATCCTGTGATTATGTATTTTTATGTGCTCCGGTAGAGATCAACCTGGAGTGCCTTGCATATCTGAAAGAGATCCGCCAGCCAGGCTGCATTATCACAGATGTGGGAAGTGTAAAGGGAATCATCCATCAGAAAGTGGATGAGCTGGGAATGACAGACTGCTTTATCGGCGGTCACCCTATGGCCGGTTCTGAGAAAACCGGTTTTGACCATTCCAACGAGCGCATTCTGGAAAATGCATACTATATTCTTACCCCTGGCGGGGAAGTGGGACTGGAATATATTTCAGATTTTACAGAGCTGATCAGTTCTCTTGGTGCTATCCCTATGGTGCTTACAGCTGAAGAACATGATTTTATTACAGCAGGTGTAAGCCATCTGCCCATATTATTGCTTCCGCCCTTGTAAATCTGGTAAAAACTCTGGACAACGATGCCGAATACATGAAGACCATCGCAGCAGGCGGTTTCCGCGATATTACAAGGATTGCCTCTTCTTCTCCTGTTATGTGGCAGCAGATCTGCATGGAAAACCATGAGAACATTTCCAATGTTCTGGACGACTACATCCGCATGCTGATCCAGATCCGCTGTTCTGTAGACAACTGTGCTACAGATGGTAAGGAGGCAGATGCTATTTATCAGATGTTTGCAAGCTCCAGGGATTACCGTGATTCCATTGATGTTGTGGATAATGGTCCTATCCGCAAGGCTTATGTGCTTTATCTGGATATTGCAGATGAAGCCGGCGGAATCGCTACCATTGCCACCATCCTTGCCATGGACAAGATCAGCATTAAAAACATCGGCATCATCCACAACCGCGAATTCGAGCAAGGCGTTCTGAAAATCGAATTTTATGAAGAAGACGCTATGGAAAAGGCCATTGCACTTTTGAAAAAGCGCAATTATATTGTTTATGAGCGATAACCAGCGCACCGGCAGTTGTTTATTGGATACATCACAATTAATTTTTCAGACAAACTCTGTATCAATACAGCAAATATGAAGTAACCGCCATATTGACTCGTCTGATTCTTTATAAGTAATATAATCGATACCTGTTTTTGCTGTATGAAACTTTATATTTAAGGAACAATTATTATGGAAATAAAAAAACTTACAAATCTCCACGGAGAACTTACAGTCCCAGGCGACAAATCCATCTCCCACCGTGCCGTCATGTTCGGTTCCCTTGCCAAAGGAACCACAAAGATCACCCATTTTCTGGAAGGAGCTGACTGCCTTTCCACCATCTCCTGTTTCCGCAAAATGGGCATTGATATTGAGAATAACAGCGGAGAAATCCTGGTTCATGGAAAAGGACTCCACGGATTATCTGCCCCTGTTGATATTCTGGATGTCGGAAACAGTGGCACAACTACCCGCCTGATTTCCGGTATTCTTGCAGGACAAAATTTTGTATCGGAGCTTACCGGCGATGACTCTATCCAGAGCCGTCCCATGAAACGGATCATGACGCCTCTCCTTTCCATGGGCGCTGATATTGCAAGCATAAAGGGAAATAACTGTGTTCCCCTTCGGATCACAGGTCATCCTCTGAAGGCCATTCACTATGATTCCCCAGTTGCTTCTGCTCAGGTAAAATCCTGTGTACTTCTGGCCGGAATGTATTCTGACGGAATTACCAGCGTCACCGAACCGGTTCTTTCCAGGAACCATACAGAAATCATGTTAAACTATTTTGGAGCTCGGGTAACTTCTGAGGGAACTACCGCTTCCATTGCTCCGGAACCATCTCTTTTTGCCAGAGAAATTACAGTACCTGGGGATATTTCTTCTGCTGCTTATTTCATCGCTGCAGGACTTCTGGTGCCAGGCAGTGAGATTCTTCTGAAGAATGTGGGAATCAATCCCACAAGAGACGGACTGCTCCGTGTGTGCAAGGATATGGGAGCTGACATTACGCTCTTAAATGTAAATATGGAAGGAGAGCCTACCGCTGATCTTCTTGTTCGCACCAGTTCTCTTCACGGTACAACAGTGGGCGGGGAAATCATTCCGACTCTTATTGACGAGATTCCGATGATTGCAGTTATGGCTGCTTTCGCCGAGGGAACTACTGTGATCAAGGATGCAAAAGAACTTAAAGTAAAAGAATCAGACCGAATTCTGGTTATGGCAGAGAACCTTTCCCGCATGGGTGCGGACATTACACCTACAGAGGACGGAATGATCATACATGGAGGCAAGCCGCTTCACGGCGCAGAGATTGATTCTTATCTGGACCACAGAGTGGCTATGTCTTTCGCTGTTGCAGGACTGCTCTGTGATGGACCGCTCTCTATTAAGGGTGGAGATTGTGTGAAGATTTCTTATCCGGAATTTTATGAGGATCTGTATCGGTTAGGAGAATAATCTGAACCGCAGGAACTTAAATGAGAACATTTTTCGTTACTGTGAACGGAGTGAGCAATAACCATTTTTCCATTTAGGTTCCTGTTTTTTTGCCTTTTTAGATGTGCATTCTTATTATTTTATGTTAAATAATAGTCAATGTTAGTTTAGTGCAACTGTCATATTTTGCCAGATTATATGCTTGTATTTTCTTTTAAAATATACATATTGCACATTTTACCATGTATTAATTTCTATGCAATTTTAAAATTCGTTTTAATCTCATTTCTATATTGATATTCTTTTAACGATTTCGACGAAGTTAAAAAACTTTCCGTTTTCCTCTTTTTTTCTTCAAAAAAATAACGTATAATCACTGTAAGTTGAGGAACACTAAAACAAACAAAGCGAAGGTGAACAGCCCAGACAAAAGAGCGGCTGCCACAAGAAAGGAGCCAGAAATAATGAAAATTTTATTTTACGGAACCAAAAATTATGACGAGCAGTTTTTTGAAAAACTTTTACCTGAATTTCCAGATATTAAGATTAAATTTATTGAAGCAAATATCCATGAGGAGACCGCTTCTCTTGCAAAAGGTTATGAAGCCATCTGTGCTTTTGTAAATGCAGATCTTGGCGCTCCTGTTATTGAAGAATTACATCAGCAGGGTGTAAAACTGATCCTTATGCGCTGCGCTGGTTACAATAACGTGGATCTTAAGACAGCCCACAAATATGGCATGAAAGTTCTGCGTGTACCAGGTTACTCTCCCGAGGCTGTTGCAGAGCACGCAATGGCGCTGGCGCTTACAGCTAACCGTCACACTCACAAGGCTTACATCAAATGCCGTGAGAACAACTTTACTTTAAGCGGTCTTATGGGCGTGAACCTTTACAAAAAAACAGCCGGTATTATCGGTACTGGTAAAATTGGTCAGGCTATGGCAAGAATCTGCAAGGGATTTGGAATGCGGGTCATTGCATATGATCTTTTCCCAAACAAGAATCTTGACTTCCTGGAATACGTTTCTCTTGATGAGTTGCTGCTACCAGTGATCTGATCAGCCTGCACTGCCCGCTTACTGACGAAACCAAACATATTATCAATGAAAAGACAATTGCCCAGATGAAGGATGGAGTTATCCTTGTAAACACTTCCCGTGGCGGTCTTATCAAGACGGAGGATCTGATTTCCGGTATCCGCGACCACAAGTTCTTCGCAGTTGGTCTGGATGTTTATGAGGAGGAATCTGATTATGTATTCGAAGATCTGTCTGAGAGCATCATGCAGACTTCCCTGATCCAGAGACTTCTCTCCTTCCCGAACGTAACCATGACCTCCCATCAGGGATTCTTTACAGAAGAAGCGCTCACCAATATTGCAGAGACAACTATGGAGAATGCGCAGGCTTATATCAATGGAGATGAGCTGAAGAACGAGGTTCTCTCATAATTCATAAATCACTATAGAAAATACGGTGTTTCAATGCATAGGTATTGAAACACCGTTTTGCTATTTAGTGTGTTGGTCATTATTCCGGACGCGATTTCACAATGTATATTCACCGCCGCGCGTCGCAACGTTCCGGCAAGCTAATGACTAACTGCGACTAAGACGCTCAGGAGAGCCTTCGCGCCTAAGTCTCCGTAAGTCATGGATCTCGCCTCCACTAAAACCGCTCCTGAAATGCGCGGCTTGCGAATATACA
>ENA-OQAA01000220-OQAA01000220.1-human-gut-metagenome-genome-assembly--contig:-NODE-220-length-41040-cov-2.812382_pt1 | contig 41040 bp, 38 predicted proteins | sample MGYA00242489_ERZ504515 | MGnify/ENA primary metagenome ERZ504515 (study PRJEB26092, sample SAMD00036237) | human gut metagenome | host: Homo sapiens | study: EMG produced TPA metagenomics assembly of... | reverse complement strand
TTCCGGTTGCGAGGTCTTGTTCAGCTCGTGGCGAATGTAGGGCGACACGTTGGGGATGTAGTCCGGCGTGTGGCCGAAGTTGGCGGTCGATGGGTAGCATGGGAGGTCTTTGCGAAGCTGCGTTCGATGATGTACTCCGAGGGGCATACGACGTCGAAGTCCTCGTGCCCGCGCTCAATTTGGTGAGCATGATTTCGTTGATATCGAACACCTGGTAGATGATACGGAGGTCTTCGCCCGTCTGCTGCTTGTACCAGTCGGGAAATTCGGCAAGCACATCTTCATCGATGTAGTCCGCCCAGTTGTATATCTTCAGTACACGGCTGCGCTCTTCTGTGGAGTTTCCACAAGAAGAGAGGGATGCGATACAGCACAGTAGAATCAGTATGTTTATTATCCTTTTCATCATCTTGTTCTTGACAATTGATAACTTATAACTCATCACTCACATCAATCGTTTTTCGTCCGTTCGGCCCGCTTGTTGATTACAATCAGCAGCACCAGCACCGTCACGAAGATGATGGTGGAGAGTGGCCGCAGTTCCGGCGTCAGTCCACCTTTGCGCGCATCGGCGTAGATGTAGGTGGAGAGCGTTTCCAGCCCCTGGTTGCCGATGGTGAAGATGGTCACGGCAAAGTCGTCGATGGAGAGCGTGAAAGCAAGGATGAATCCGCTTATCATACCCGGAAATATCTCCGGAAGAATAACCTTGCGCAGTGCTTGGAACGGTGTGGCGCCCAGGTCGAGTGCCGCCTCGTAGACATTCTGGTTCATCTTTTTGAGCCGGGGCATTACGCTGAGCACCACGTAGGGCGTGCAGAAAGTGATGTGTGCCAGTACCACTGTGGTGAATCCTTGCGATATGCCGAAGCTGACGAACAGCAGGAACAGCGACACACCGGTGATAATGTCTGCATTCATCATCGGGATGGCATTGGCGAAGTTCATTACCTGCCGTGTGCGCGAGCGCAGATTGAAGATGCCGATGGCTGCAATGCTGCCCAGCGCCGTACTGGCGGTGGCGGCAAGCAGGGCAATGGCGAATGTGTTCCAGATGGCATTTATCAGCGAGTGGTGCATCCCGCCCGTAAACAAGGAGCTGTACAGCTTGGTGGAGAATCCCGTCCAGTTGCCCAGCACCTTTGCCTCCGTGAAGGAGAATATCATAATAATTAAGATGGGCGAGTAGAGCAACGCCAGCAGCAGCCACAAGTAGCCGCGGGTTAAGATTCGTGTCATCATATCACACCTCCGCTTTCATTCGATGCCCCGTCCTCCTCGTTGGTAAAGAGGATGGTGATGCCTATCAGCAGCAGGCATGATGAGCGAGAGGGCGGCACCGTAGTTCCACATTCCGTTGTAAATATTCTCTTGCACCGTGGTGCCGAACAGTTTGATGTTGTTCATTGTTAGCAACTCGGCAATGGCAAAGGTAGAAACCGTAGGCATAAACACCATCACTATGCCGCTCATCACTCCCGGCATGGAGAGCGGCAGAATCACCTTGCCGAATACGCGGGTAGGAGAGGCTCCCAGTCCTGCGCAGCCTCAATCAGATTGTGGTCCATCTTCTGAAGAGTGTTGTAAATGGGGTATATCATGAACGGCAGGAAGTTGTAGACCATACCGAACACAAGGGCACCTTCGCCCAGCGGCAGGTTCAGGAAGTCGAACAGCGCCACTGTGGCAAGCGTACGTATCAAGATATTCACCCACATGGGGAGGATGAACAGCACCACCATGGTGCGTGAGGTGTTGAATTGCTTCTGGCTCAGGATATACGCTGCCGGATAGCCCAGCAGCAGGCAGACCAGCGTGGTGATAACGGCTATTCCGATGGAGTAGACAAACGTGTTCATCGCTTCGGGGTGCATCATGAACTTGCGGAAGTTGGCCAACGTAAACGCCCCTCCGTCGTCCGTAAAGGCATAGAGCACGATGAGCAGCAGCGGTACTATGACAAATACAAGCAGAAACAGCGCGTAGGGTACCGTCCAGTTGCGCCGGCGCATGAAGAAATGGGATAACTTATTGAGCACTTCCTTCCTTATTAAGAGATTGAACAATCCGTATATTTTGAGGGGCGATGGTGATACCTACGCGGTCGCCGTCGTCCCACACGTCGTTGGTGTCGACAAAGATGTCTTCGTCCCAGTCCGTAAACACGGTCAGGTGGTAATGGTTCCCTTTGTAGAGGATGAATTTCACTTCACCCGTCAGACGGCCGTCCTCTTCGTTGTCTTCGAGGATGACGTGCTGGAAGTCTACTTCACTTGCACGGCGCTGCCCGGCTCGATGCCTGCACGGGGAGGCACTCGAAGTTACAGCCCAGGAAGTCTACGTGCGTCTCGTCCACCAGCTTTCCCTCGAAGGTGTTGCAGGTGCGTTCCTTCTTCATCACGTGGATGTCGAAGGGTTTCACCAGCAGGCCGACTTCGCGTCCTGCCTCGAAGGCATGGTAGTCCTGCACCATCAGCTCGTAGCCTTCGCGCGTCTGCACCAGCATTTCGTAGTGTACGCCTTTAAAGATGCAGCTGGTTACGGTCCCCGTCAGCTGTGCGGCGTCGGATACATCGAAGATGTAGATGTCTTCGGGGCGAATCACTACGTCTACCTGCATCTGCTCGCCAAATCCCCGTGTCCACGCATTCAAATTCGTGTCCGCAGAAGGTGACGGCTTTATCCTTTATCATACTCCGTTCAAGATGTTGCTTTCACCAATGAAGTCTGCTACGAAGGAGTTGATGGGTTCGTTGTAGATGTCCGTCGGCACGCCTATTTGCTGGATGCGTCCTTCGCTCATCACGACGATGGTATCGCTCAAGGTCAGTGCCTCTTCCTGGTCGTGGGTCACATATACGAAGGTGATGCCCAGCTTCTGGTGCATCTCCTTTAGCTCCATCTGCATGTCCTTGCGCATTTTTAGGTCCAGGGCGGCAAGGGGTTCGTCCAGTAGCAGCACTTCGGGTTCGTTGACGATGGCTCGGGCAATGGCTACGCGCTGTTGCTGCCCGCCGGAGAGGGAGTCTACGTCGCGGTCCTCATAGTCCGTCATGCCCACCATGCGCAGGGCTTGCTTTACCTTCTTCTCGATGGTGGCACCGGGCAGCTTCTTCAGCTTCAGCCCGAAGGCAATGTTGTTGAACACGTTGAGGTGGGGGAAGAGGGCGTACTTCTGGAACACGGTGTTTACCGGACGCTTGTGCGGCGGTGTCTGTGTGATGTCCTTTCCGGCAATGGTTATCACTCCTTCCGAGGCTGTCTGAAAGCCTGCAATGAGGCGCAACAGAGTTGTCTTTCCGCAGCCGGACGGTCCCAGTATTGTTACAAACTCGCCCTTACGGACAGACAAATTCACATCATTCAGCACGGCCTTATCTCCGAAAAATTTCGATACGTGCTCTACACCGATGATGCAGTCGGACTTTTGCATAAGCGTCTTTTACTTTATCCAAACGAATTAAACAAATCTCAGAAGAAAGCTGAAATAAAATCAAAACAGTTTCTCGGGCTTTCAAAAAGCGGGTGCAAAGTTACATAATTTATCGGGATTTTTCGCCTTACTCTAAAATTCATTATTCCTATGAAGTTAAAATAATAAGTAATACCTTTGTTGGCAGTATTGATATTAAAACTTAATAACATGATGGAAAAGAAGATTGTACTCATCACCGGAGCCTCCTCGGGAATAGGGGAAGGCTGCGCGCGTAAATTTGCCATGAACGGTTACCGGCTTATACTCAATGGCCGTAATGTGGAGAAACTGAATGCTGTAAAGAAAGAATTGTTGGAGAAATATGGAGCCGATGTGTATCTGCTTCCTTTCGATGTCCGCGACCGGCAGGCTGCCCATGCCGCCCTCGAATCCCTTCCGGAGGAATGGAAGGCGGTAGACATACTGGTGAACAATGCCGGACTCGTCATTGGGGTGGACAAGGAACATGAAGGTAACCTGGATGAATGGGACATTGTCATCGACACTAACGTGAAAGCCTTGCTTGCCATGACCCGCCTCGTGGTTCCCGGTATGGTGGAGCGAGGCCGTGGTCACGTTATCAATATGGGGTCCATTGCCGGAGATTACGCTTATCCGGGAGGCAGTGTGTACTGTGCCTGCAAGGCTGCCGTCAAGGCCCTTTCCGACGGACTCCGCATCGACCTGGTGGATACCCCGATACGCGTAACGAATATCAAGCCGGGGTTGGTGGAAACCAATTTCTCCGTCGTCCGTTTCCGTGGTAACCGGGAGGCGGCCGATAATGTATATAAAGGTATACGCCCGCTGACCGGCGACGATATAGCCGAAGTGGTCTATTTCGCCGCTGCCGTCCCCGAGCATATCCAGATTGCGGAAGTGCTGGTGATGCCTGCCAACCAAGCCACGGGGACAATTGTCAGCCGGAAATAGAATTTGTATAAGGATATGATAAAATGATACTATTTTATCTTCGGGGAAACGCCTACATTTGCGCACAGCTAAATGAATATAGAATCTAAACAAGAAAAGCATGAATTTCAAGAAACGAACAAATTTTCTCTTTGGAGCACTGCTGCTGACCGGCAGTTTGTTGGCTCAAAACGTATGTGTATCCACTCCGAAAACCTCTTTGGTGCTTTCGGCTCCTGAAGGCGGTACACTGAGACACTTGTATTATGGTAACAGACTTTCTGAAGCGACTTGCAGAATATCTCTGCGGCAGAAGCGAACCATGCAGCCTATCCCGAATATGGATTGAATGCTCCCGTGGAGACGGCCCTCGCTGTGAAGCATGCCGACGGTAACATGACCCTCCAGCTCGAAGTATTGAACGTGACTACCGAAAAGGAAGGGAATGCCGTGACGACTGTCGTGGCACTGAAGGATAAGGTGTATCCCTTCTTCGTCAACGTCTGTTACCGTGCCTGGCAGGATGCCGACGTGATAGAATCCTGGACTGAAATCTCCCATCAGGAGAAGAAGCCGGTGGTGCTCAATCAGTTTGCCTCCGGCTATCTGCCATCCGCCGCGGCGATGTATGCTGTCCCATCTCTCCGGTTCCTGGGCCAATGAAGGGGTTTTGACGCAGGAACCTCTCACTCCGGGCATGAAGGTTATCAAGAATAAGGACGGTGTGCGCAATTCCCATACTGACCATGCCGAAGTGATGTTCTCCCTCGACGGTCGTCCGCAGGAGAACACGGGCAACGTGATTGGTGCAGCCCTCTGTTACAGCGGCAACTACAAACTCCGCATTGAGACACACGATGATGAATACCACCATTTCTTTGCCGGAATCAACGAAGAGAACTCTACTTATTCCTTGAAGAAGGACGAGCTTTTCCGCACTCCCGAACTTGCCCTGACTTATAGTAATGAAGGCTTGAGTGGCGGCAGCCGTAACTTCCATCGCTGGGCACGCCTGCACAAACTGGCGCACGGCACTACCCCCCGCAAGATTCTTTTGAATAGTTGGGAAGGCGTGTACTTTGACATCAACCAGCAAGGTATGGATCAAATGATGGCGGACATTGCCTCCATGGGTGGCGAGTTGTTCGTGATGGACGATGGCTGGTTTGGCGACAAGTATCCCCGTAAGAACGACAGCTCATCACTCGGCGACTGGGTGGTGGACAAGAACAAGCTTCCGAACGGCATTGGAGGCTTGCTGAGTGATGCCAAGAAACATGGCGTCAAGTTTGGCATCTGGATTGAGCCGGAGATGGCGAACACTACCAGCGAACTCTACGAGAAGCATCCCGACTGGTACTTAAGGCTTCCGAACGTGACGTTGTGTTGGGACGCGGCGGCACGCAGGTAGTGCTTGACCTTGCCAATCCTGCCGTGCAGGACTTCGTTTTCGGTGTGGTAGACAACCTGATGACCTCTTATCCTGAAATAGATTACATCAAGTGGGACGCCAATATGTCTGTCCAGAACCACGGTTCGCAATATCTGACGAAGGATAATCAGAGCCACATGTACATCGAATTCCACCGCGGCTTCGAGAAAATCTGCCAGCGCATCCGTGCCAAATATCCCGACCTTACCATCCAGGCATGTGCCAGTGGCGGCGGTCGTGCCAACTACGGAGTGCTGCCTTACTTCGACGAGTTCTGGGTAAGCGACAATACCGATGCCCTGCAACGTGTCTATATGCAGTGGGGAACTTCCTATTTCTTCCCCGCCATCGCTATGGCATCGCATATCAGTGCTGCCCCCAATCATCAGACGTTCCGCACCATCCCTCTGAAATATCGGATAGACGTTGCCATGAGTGGTCGTTGGGTATGGAAATCCAGCCCAAAAATATGACGGAAGAAGAAAAGGCTCTTTGCAAGAATGCCATTGCCGAGTACAAGACCATTCGTCCCGTAGTACAGTTGGGAGACATTTACCGCCTGCTCTCTCCTTATGACAAGCAAGGTGTGGCTTCTCTGATGTACGTGGCTCCGGAGAAGGACAAGGCAGTCTTCTATTGGTGGAAGACGGAACATTTCTGTAACCAGCACCTGCCGCGTGTGAAGATGGCAGGGCTCTGTGCCGACAAGCAATACCGGGTGCATGAACTGAACCGTATAGATAATGTTCCCTTGAACTACGAAGGAAAGAGTTTCAGTGGTGCCTACCTCATGGCAAACGGCTGGAGATTCCCTACAACCATAAGGTGGACTATCACAAGCAGAACGACTATTCGAGCCGTGTGCTTTATCTGGAAGAGGTGAAGTGACATAAGCAAAGGTGAGGTTGGGCCGTGTAAAGGTGAACTTGAGCGGCGTAAAGGTGAGGTTTATGGGTACAGTTGGTACAGTGGGTACAGCGTCTCTTCTATCTCACACACGCATGTATATAAATAATGTACGCGTTATGAAGTAATGTACATAAGCGCATGTGTGTGAAGCAGAAGAGGCGCTGTACCCACTGTACCAATTGTACCACTGTTTGGATGTCCAACTTTTCTTTTCGTACCCTTTTGGGACTTTCAGGTAAGATGGAAACATAAAAAAAGTCCCACAATACATTGATATTGTAGGACTTTTTTCTTTTTGTCGCCTTCTGGCTTTGTTTCTATGTGAACCGCTTGGGGGCGGAACCTTATATTTTTTATCGCTAATAATCAATTACTTATCTTGTTGTTTGTCATTTAGTCCACCTATTTCACCTCGATTGAACTTCTTTGTTCTGCACTGATATACAACTCTTTGTCAGTATTGCAAAGATACTGATTTTTGCTTTGAAAATCAACGAAAATTCCAAGAAATGTTTAACGGAATGCTTCCTGTCTGTTTTTCTCAAGAAGTTCTTCTATATCAGATTCCCGATATAGAATTTTACCTCCAATCTGATAATAAGATAAGATTCCATTATTTCTATATTCTTGTAAAGTGCGTCTTGATACTTTAAGGTAATTAGCCAATTCTGCATCATTCATATATCTATGCCCATTAAGTGTTGGGTTGTTATTCTTCAGAATATCTTCGAGTCTTGTTAGCGTATCTTTTAACCTATTGTATATCTGAATAACTTGCTCATTATCTTGGGTAATTACCTTGCTCATAATTTTCTGTTGTGTTTTTCAATGAACTTCTGAATATCTTCTTTTTTATAATAAATCTTTTTCCCAATTTGAGAATAAGAGATTTGGTCTGTATCTCTAAGATTCTGTAATGTTCTTGGAGAAATTTTGAGGATCAGGCAAACTTCTTGGTTATCCAACCATTCCCCTATTGTTTTCTGTGAAGAAGCTGTAATCAATTTATCAATGGTATCAAGGAAGTTTTCAATTTCCTTTAATGTCTTTTCATATGTAGCTGTTTCAATTCCAATGATTTCCATATCCAAAAAAGTTGAGTTTGTACAAATGTATTTTGAATATGTATATGATACAAAATGTTGTCATTAGGTGTCGTCAGGTAGCATCAGATGTCATTGTTGGTGGCTGTGTTAACCCGTTCCCAATTCTGTATTACATAGTTTACACTTTTGGTTTACACTAAATATTAAGTAGAAAAAATTATACGCCTGATTATCAGCGCCTAATAAGCTTGTTGATCTTTGTCTTAGATTCAGGCATACTATTTTCACTACTATAAGTACATACTCTTAGAGTGCGCACGAAGAGAGTATCGATTTATTCACTTAATAACATTGGAATTATGTCATATATAGATAATGAGATACTCGAAAGACTTATAGGAACAATGGTAGAGGGATTTGCCCGCATTGAAAAGAAACTGGACCAGATGAATCGTCTGAAAGAATGTATGAATGGAGACAGACTGCTTGATAATGTGGATCTGGCAGAACTCCTTGGTGTGTCACAAAGAACTTTGGCACGTTACAGGCAAGAGGGCAAGATTAAATATTACTCGGTGGAAAAGAACGGGAAATCATTCTATCTCGCCTCAGAGATACAGAGTTTCCTGCTCCAGCGTGGTAAGAACGTAGTAAATAATAAGTAGCAAATAGAATAAGTGACCGTATTCTGATGGAAAGATGATACGGTCACTTCTGTCATTACACCGGGATTGCGGTCATTTTCAATGTATCCAGATTGACATAGGCACCGCGATACAGTGTCTTTCCTTCCTTGAACATTCTCCATAATATGTCACATCCGATATGTGCCAGTGTGGAGTTAATGAACAAATCCTGTTTTTCCAGGCTTCCGCCAGAGAACAGCTTGGTCCTGATTCTTTTTCCTTGATTTTCGCATAGTCAACTTCCTCGGTGATGACATTCATTTTAGGCATGGGAATATATTCTTGTGAAGAAGGTTGGAGAACTTTCTCACGTACCGTCCCGATGATGACCTGTCCCTTTGTCTGGCTGTTCCCAAAATCCATCCAATATATAGGAACCAAATAGTCATTGAAGTTCTCTTTACGAGTTTTCTTTAGAAATTTCCAAATCTCAAGACGTGAACGTATATTGTCAGTGCAGGTGATAAATATGTTGGCTGTATCATATCCTGAAAATTTCTTCGTTGGGAAACATTTCGGTTCGGCAGTCCATGCGTATCCGAAGAAACGGTTGATGCGTGTGACAAGTGATACGGCCTTGTTCAGTCCCAGTTCCGTCTCACTGAAAAGCTGGCGTCCTATATTGGCCTGGCTTACCGTATCGGGATCGAATACGGTGACATGCAGTCCCGGATGACCTAATGCCTGAAGTGCCATGCTCATGCGTGCCAGATTGGTTATCACTTGTGAGCCGGTACCTCCAGCTCCGATGACGAATACCGTTACCGGATGACGTGGATTGAGCAGGTAGCGGTCGGTAAAATGTATCTTTTTCATGGAAGTATGTCTTTAAGTTTTTTATTCATGGGCTTGAGTTCGTTCATGTCGAACGGATTGTTTCTTATATTTTCGGTGACGATGACAAGATTTGAAACGGTAGGATTGACATTTCCTCCAGATGGGAGAATTCAGTCAGCCAGAACCGTTTTTCCCAGTATTCCAGCAGGGAAAGGAAAGTCGGGTTCTGTGGCTTTTCCAGAGAACTGTTGCCAAGGCAGACACTTGATCCGGTCACGTTGAAGAACGGGGCACGGAACAGCGGAGTCGTCTCCACCGGACGTTTCCCCTTGAAAGCGAACACGTCCATGTTTCCGTTTTTTACTTGGTAGATAATTCCCGGCAGATTGAACATGCCGTCCTGTATATTGAGATCCTTGTGAAAGAACATCTGTCTTTTTCCGGGCGGATTGTACCAGATATATTCTTCCTGTCCTTTTCTCGGATTGCAGGCCAGCATGTTTTCAGGGACTCTGCCTGCCGGTATCCCGCTCATTTCTTCCGTATAGGATTCCAGCAGGGTATTCATGAATTCGTATGTGACGGGGATACCTGCCCCCATCTGTCCGCTTTTTCTGATTGGACGTAATTCTATAAAGTACCTGGTATCAAGATTTCTTCTGTCTTCATACTTGTAGGCTATGATTGCAGCCTTCGGTACCATCATTTTTTGCATATTTTTGGTCAGTTCATTCATGATGTTTATAAATTATAGGTAACATGTTCTACAAATTTCTCAAACCATTTCTCAAACCGTTCCGGATAGTTGTCCGGCTTGAAAAGTTCCTCTGTTTCCGGTGTGATGAAGGTAAATGATACGGGAGTCTGGTTATATGTTTCCTGACAGTCAGTACTGAAACAGCTTTCCATGTCTTTGGTAACCGTATCCGTGATGGAATATGTAAGCAGAATCTGATATTCGAGCGGTGGCGGCTCGAAATCCCGTTCCTTTTCGCTTGCAAAATCATAATCATAATTCAAGATATAAGGGCTGTCCTTTGCAATCAGGGACAGCCCTTCGGTAATCAGTTCCAAAAGTCTTCTTTCCTTATCGCTGGAAGGAGTACAGTTGCGGATATGTTCTTCCAGATTCCTACAGAAAGCCCTGGAGTGCATCCGGCACAGCTTCCTGTGGATTCTCCCTTTCTCATATGACCTGAAAAGCTTTTCCTTTCTGTACAAATCCTTTTTCTCTTCCTCATCGAACTGTTCAAAGTCCACATAATCGATACAGACTTCCGACATCTCAAAATAAGGGGTATCGGTTATATCCATCATCCTGTGATATTTGATGAACTTTCTGATGAACTCCAGTGTAATCTTTTTAATTTCATCGTGCAGCCTTTCCGTAAAGTCTATCGGCATAAAGAAAAGCGTATAATCCGGCCATTCATGGAAATGGTAGATGCAGAACTGGAGCCTGTCACCAATAAGTTCCAGATTTACATGATGAGATACTATGGAATCCAGTGCATTATATAGCAGGCATATTTTCTCTCTTGTGGAAGTCCTGCCTGTAGGATGGTATGGCAGCTCCACATCCAGGAGCTGCGCATACTTCATGGCTGAACGGTACAGGAAATCAAGATTCTCTTTGGTGGTGACATTTACCGTTACATCCCTGTCATTCTCAACATACAGATCGGGAGCGATGGAAGGTATTCTCGTGTTCAGAAAACCATGAGGCTTTCTGCGGGAGGGAGTCTTCTTTTCTTTCTGTTCCTGATGCCCCGGCTTATGTCCGTATTTTCGAGTTCCGATATGATAAGTCTGGCTAAATTTTCCAAAGCCCGTTCCGTAAGTTGTGTACATGGTTTCTTGTCTTTACGTTGTCCTTTTTTCATGTTCTTACCCTTTTACTCCGATAGTGGTCTTGAATTCATATACCGCCCGGTCGTCTTCGATTTCCGGTCCGTGTACGGTCGCGGTTGTCAGTTCCGGATAATTCATGGAATAGAAGTCCATCACTTCAGCCGGAGACATGTTTACGTTCGGATCATCCAGTACGATTTCCTGATTGTTCTTCTTCATCTTGAATACTCTTTTCATTCCTTTAATTTCCAGTGCCATATTGTTTATAGTTTATTGGTTTTACAAATCGTTTATTGTGTATATCAGCAGTATACCATTTCTACCTGTGCCTCGTCCTTCATTCGGTACTCAGCCGGAAAATCCGGATATTCCGCATACGGGTCCTCTCTTAGAAGTTCCCTGTCATTCTCGTCTTCCGGATCGAAGCAGAATGTCTCATGTGTAGCCGATGCAGTCTGGTATTCCCGTCCGTTTCCATTCTGTACTTGCGCAGCCCCATTCGGTATATGTCCGTTTGTCGGTTGCTGTGGCTGTTGTGTTGGATAAGGAGTCGCCTCTTGCTGGTAGTATGGCTGCTGTGGGTAAGGATGCATTGTTGCGCCTTGCGGTATGTCTGCTCCTTTTACTATCGGGCTGTTTGGAGCAGGTGGGTTATATGTCCCGTTCGTTCCATATGCCGGTTGAGGTATTCCTTGTGGAATTTGTTGTGATACCTGCTGTGGAGCAGGCTGCATGACAGGTTCAAGATTCATAGTATGGGTTTGTTGTTCCGGGAATATGCTTGTTTGCATACCTGGTTGTGACTGACCGTTCATATTGCCTTGTGGTTGGGGAATTACCGGCGCCGGTTCCTCTGCCATACCGAACAGGCTTCCTGCACTAGCCTGTTTCTGTACTTCCTGCATCTTTTCGTCAATATCCTTCTGTTTTTCTGTAGGAGCCAGTACCCGTGCCTGTTTCAGCCATGTCATTGCTTCGGAGTACCTTTTTGCGGCGGTTGCTTCATCAGCTTCTTGAGGAGCTTTTCCATCTTTTCCCGTTTTTCCCTGGCTTCCTTTGATTCGGCCGGTATTGTTGGAGCTTGGATGATTTGGCCTGTGATGTAGCCTTTTCTGCCTGTTTCTCGAAATCTTCCGCATTGACAAGCAGTCCCTGTACCTTCTGTATCGGTTGGAGTATGGTCTGCAGGAAGCCCATATCCAGTTCTGCCGGTGTTCCGTTCACGATCAGTGGCACCATGTTCTGTCGCGTATCCTCTTTCAGGCTGTTCCGCTTGGCATGACTGCTACGCTCAGGCTGTTGTCCACTTTACGGATATTGATATTCAGATCCGTACCTGCTGTAATCATCTGATAAATTGATTGAAAAAACATAATTGAAAAATTTTATGGTTATACATAAGTTTCCTTGAAGAATTCTTTCAGAATATTCTCTCTGTCCGGATTGCTGGAAATATCACGTAGCGATTCCAGATAGTAGCCGATATTTTTAGGTTCATCAACTGTATTGGGCAGACGTCTTTTAACCGGTCTGATATGTTCGTTCTGTGGCCATACAGCCGGCATGACAGGAGCTTGTGAGGTTATAGCAACTGTTTCCATATATGTATATTTATATTTTGGGTTATGCGACAAATAATCCTACAATGAACAGAAGAATAAGAATCTTGAAAATAATGACCAGTATCCTGAACAGAAAACCGATGAACCCTCCTGCAAGCAACAGCAGCGTAATCATCCCAGTAGGACAATCCCTTTACTTGTCAGCAGACATATTCCGGTAATCAGGAATATCGCTGTTGCATGTCTGCCGATCTTTCTGATAATCTGTAGTTTCATAATCCTTAATTTTATGAATGAATAATCCCATCGGGATATGTTTTCCCGATTTTATAGGCCTCCGGCCTCTTGGATTGCCTTTTTGCGCAAGGCTGGCAGGAAAAATACCGGAGCGCAGCAGATGATTTTTTCCTGTCCAGCCAAGCCCTTCAGGGCAGCCTTGCGGCAAAAGGCAGGCAATCCAAGACCTTTGCCGTTTAAAAGCGGAAAAACAGATTCTTTTCTGTACGGATACAAAAAAATGCAGACCTACCGGCCTGCATTCTTGTGGTTATATTGATATGGATGTTATTCTTCTTTTGTGGAATAGGTATTGAAAATGTCATCAGTCATTTCCTTGGCGAGAGTCCTGATTCTGTTCAGGAAGTCCTGTCCGGTTATCATTCCGCTTTCAAGTCCGGTCAGCTGTTTTTCCCAGTCTGCGGTGAGTGAAGTATCCGCAATTTTCTTTCCACGGATGGTTTCGTAGGTGAACATGCCTTTCGGGGTCGGAACAATATATTTCCCTGAATAACGGATATACTTACGGTTAACCAGTGTACGGATGATATTGGTACGTGAGGATACCGTGCCCAGTCCGTTCAGCTCCATGTATTCCACCAGTTCTGCATCCGTGAACGGATCTACCGGCAGCTCTTTTTTGTGTACCATGTTGCATCCGCATACATTCAGGTTATCACCTTTCTCCACTTCGGGGAGTTCATTTACGGAATATCCCGATTTTGGAACCATGTCGGAATGCATGAACACGTCATGCCAGCCGGCTTCAATGATTCTTGTTTGTTCGGCCTTGAAATGTTGCGCCGCACAAACCGCTTCAACATTTGTCGTTTCTATGCGGCATGGAGCATGAATGCTTCAAGCATCCTTCCGGCTACAAGTCTGTAAACCTGCATTTCCTTTTCGGACATATTTCCGGGACGGACACCTGTAATGATGATGGCATGATGTACATTGTTTTTTTCTGCGTTTATTACGTGGCGAGACAAATTGGATATATCAATACCTCCAGTTCCTTTAGCTGCAGGGAACAGCTCCCATGATAGCAGACGCGCCATGATTGGTGGAAGCGAGTCAAACACATCCTCCGTCAGATAACGGCAGGAAGTCCGCGGATAGGAAATCAGTTTCTTTTCATAAAGGGACTGTGCGATGTCATATACCTCTGATGCGGTATAACCATAGCGGATGTTCGCTTCCTTCTGAAGTTGTGTCAGGTCAAGCAGATCCGGTGGAAGTATTTCCTTAACGCTGTGACTGATACCTGTAATCTGTGCCTGATGTGCCAGCTTGCAGTCCTGAAAAAACATTGTTGCGGATTCTTTGTCGGGAAGATCCTGTGTGCGGCGCATCTTGAAGAGGATGCCGTCCTTTTGCAGGCTGATGTAGATGGGCCAGCTGTCCGATGAAATATGGTTCTCCCTTTCACGGTAGCGTCTGCTGATGGCTGCCAGTATCGGTGTCTGTACCCGTCCGAGGGAATTGTTGCCGAGGCCCGTCGCCTTGCACATGGCATAACTGGCGTTGATTCCGAGAATCCAGTCCGCCTTGTTGCGGCTGTCGGCAGCAAGGAACAGGCTGTCGTAGCAACTGTCCGGCTTCAGGTTTTCCATGCCTTTACGCACAGACTCGTCGGTAAGAGAAGAAATCCACAGACGGAAGCAAGGCTGTGTACAGTTCAGGTATTGATAGACATAGCGGAAAGTCATTTCCCCGTCACGGCTGGCATCGGTAGCCGCAATGATGGTATCGCATGCCTGAAACACTCTCTCGATTACTTTAAGCTGGAGTACGGCATCAATCTCCGGTATCCATCCGTTCTCGGTGCGTGTATGCCGTACCATCAGTTCAAATTCGGACGGGATGAAAGGAAAATCGTTTCGTTCCAGCTTCTGGGTTCCGTAGTCCTTCGGCATGGCCAGTGACAGCATGTTTCCGAAAGTCCACGTAACCAAGTAGCCGTTTCCTTCCACATATCCGTTTCTTACTTTGGTTGCACCGATGATTCTTCCGATTTCTTTTCCTACACTTGGTTTGTCTGTTAATATGGCAATCATGATAAATTCTGTTTTTATATCTTTCCATACGGTAAGTCCGTATGGAAAGAGAGATGATACATTATGGTTTCTTATTTATTCACCTGAAGGTTGATACCGTTTATGCTGATGACCGGATTTCCATTCTCGATTTCAATCAGACTGAGTGTGGCGTCCATGGTCAGTGAAAATACAGGAGTCTTGATTTTAATAGACATGACATTGGTTTCCTCTCCCTGAAGGAGCAGGTCCATGTTTCCGTCCTTTTCAATTTGCAATCTGCTGATACCTACCGATTCCAGTTTCTCCCAGTCGATTTGTTCAGCCTTGTAGATATGATGATTGGTCTTGTTCATGTTCTTTCCTTTTTTAGTAATTGATGATTTGAATCCGTTCAGGTCAGACAGCCTGTTTTGCACCTTTTTTTTTGCTCCTGTTGCTGGGTATTGTCAGTCTGTGAAGCGCGCTGTGAAGTATTGCGGCGCACATCCGGATTTTCCTGGAAATATTGTAGCTGTCCGGTGTTTGCGTTTACTTTCAGATAGGAATCGAACGGTTTGCCGTTGGGACCTTTCATACCTGTTACGAGGATGGCCTTTCCGTCCTGAAGATTTGCTCTTTCCTGTGCAGAGAGCAGGTGTCCGTAAACCTCAGCCGGGATGGCCGGTGCCTGTCGTTCGTTGAAACCGTCCGGAGTTCTGGAATACTGTGGTCTTCCGCTTGCCAGATCCAGCTTGACGAATGACGAGAATTCCTCACCTTTACGGTTGATCATGTTCTCAAGATAGATGGGCTGCCCTTTGCGTAACGTTTCCTTGTCTTCCGGTGTGAGCTGTACCGAACAGATTTCCTTCGGTATGTAGATTTCTCCCGTTTCCGGATTGTGTCGCGTATATTGAAGCCCCCCTGTTACCTTGTCCATGGTAACGAAGGAAGAAAACAGTTCGCCGTTCTTTCTCTTCATATCCTCTACAAGGATGGTATGTCCTTCGTTCAACGCTTTGAGCTGCATGGGGGAAAGCGGTACACCGCCAAGCGTCTGCTGGTTGAAAGCCTGGTCTTTCGGGAAAATAAATTCGATGCCTCTTCTTTCCGCATTGTATTGCAGATTGGCATTGAATTCCTTGCCTTGATTGGATTTCATGCCATCCACGAATATCTGTTCACCGTTTTTCAGTTTCTGAATTTCGTCCGGAGTCAGGGTTACACCTTTGATTTCATTCGGGATATAGACATGCTCCTGTCGTACGGCTACCAGTTCGTTGGTATTCTTGTCGATGGAAATCAGACATGGCTCAGTCGTGTTGCCACGCAGGTTAAGGTCAGCCACGCGTCCCATGTTTCCACTTTCACGCAGGTTCTTCTTGTCCTCTTCCGTGAAGATATGTCCGAAATAAGGACGATCCAGTTCAGGTTCCTTTCTGATACCGTGGATACCCAGCATAACCTGCCCACCGTTGGATATGAACGAAAGGCGTGCGTCCAGCTTGGCAGTCAGTACCCCAGGAATGTTGAGCGTCAGTGGCATAGTTCTGTTGGTCTTGTATCCTTTCAGCATGCTGTCCAGCTGTCCGGACTGCTCCAGCATTTCCTTGGATATGCCGAACTTGCCCAGTTCCTCCCAATTAATCATGTTCTCGTTGTAGCGGTACGTGGGTGTCTGCTGGCCTTGTGGTTCCTGCTGTTCGCGCCCCTGTGCGGCAGCTTCCACCTGTGATACCTGTTCAGGCTGAGCCTGCGTTGTCTGTTCCTGCTTCTTTGCCATTTTTGTTTCCTCCTCTTTTGTTTGACTATTTTTCTGATTGTTTGCCTTCGGTATGATTTCATAGCGTTTCAGAAACTCCTTTACCGCGTCTGTATTCTTGTCTTCGGCCAGGTCCTTGAGAGCCTGTCTGTTCTGCTTGTAATCATTGAAGGTCATGCGGATAAGTCTGAAATGCGTAGGCTCCTTCAGCTGGTTCCAGAAATTTTTGATGAAGTTTTCAAGGATACTTGAATTCTTGTCGAATTTAAGGAATGAGTTCTCGTTCTTCTCTTCCGGTGTAACCGTCTGATAATTGCCTTTCTCGTCCATCTTACTGATTACTCTCAAACCCTCCTTTGGGTCATTCTTGTTATGTACCAGCAGAAGTTCGTCAATTTGTTCCACATAAGGCTTTTCCGGTTTCTTAGTCCGGCCTTGCCTTTTTTCCTTGTCAGGACTGTTTTCTTGTGCCATAATCTTTTGTTTTGAGTGACTACTTGATTTGTTTCACAGTCCAAATGTAAAGTGATAAATTGAGTAAACAATTGATTTACAAATAGATGACATTAGATGTCATCAGGTGTCATCAAATGTCATACGAAGAATAGGAAAGAATGTAGAAACAGTAGAAAAAGAATGAAAAGAAGTAGGAAGAGTTGGAATAAAAGCATAGCAAAGCCACAGGACTATGCAGATCGGAGGGAGCTGAAATCCCTGTCTTATTTCGGGATTTGATAAACAGACTATGTTTTGTTATTTGGGAAAGTGGGTTTTCACAGTATTTGTGAGGCTATATATAGAATATAAGGATAGCCGCCTTTGATTCACGACTATGCGTCACGTCGGTCGCAGTTAATCCCTGTAATCTTTTCTTTAATGCCAATCCGTTTGCCGCCGCATTCTTTTTCAGGTGAATTTTCATGGCGATAGCATAAAGAAAATTCTCCTGAAAAAGAAATAAATGCGGCTGGCAAAGCTGGATTGGGATTTATCTTTGATGTAAGGGATAGGATGAGAATATATAAAAATTGTTTGAAAAGGCTTGTGACTTGGGAATATATAATATTTTCATATAGAGTGCTACATAGCATAGTATTCCGGACGATGTTCTGTAAAGTCTAAGCTCATATTTAAAAATACCACTCTATATAGATAGAAATACCCCCTATTCATTGTTCGTTATACTTATATATTTGCATAGAAACTTAAAATGCGAATTTATGAACTTGAACTTAAAATCTATTTTTTCATTTTCTGTGTTATTTTTCTTTATGCAATCTTCTGTCTGCATCGGACAATGGTGCCAATCAGTGGAGAAACAATCAGAATGTATGGCAGGACCAGACCATAAACGGAATTAACCGTTTACCTTCCCGCAGTACTACTTATTCTTTCCGGAGAGTGGATTGGGCTTTGGATGGAGACAGAGAGAAATCGGAGTATATGTCGTTGAACGGCCAATGGAAGTTTAACTTTTCCGAGGATATGGCATTGGCTCCCGCCGGTTTTTATAAAGTGGAGTACAATTCATCATCATGGAAAACTATTCCTGTTCCTTCATGTTGGGAGATGCAGGGATATGGCTATCCTATATATACAAATACTATTTATCCTTTCCCTGCTCGTCCGCCATATATTGACAGGAATAATCAGACGGGGTGTTATATCAAGGAGTTTGTTGTTCCTGACAAGTGGAAGAACGACAGGATTATACTCCATTTCGGAGGCGTCTATTCGGGATTTAATGTATGGATAAACGGACAGAAGGTGGGATATTCCGAAGACAGTTGTCTGCCTACTGAATTTGATATTACCGAATACGTTAAGAAGGGGGAGAATAAACTGGCGGTGCAAGTGTATAAGTGGACCGACGGAAGTTATATGGAAGATGCCGACCACTGGCGAATGGCTGGTATCCATCGTGAAGTATATATCATGTCCATTCCGCAGGTGGCAATATATGATTATGGAGTAAGGACACGCATCGATTTCCGGAAGAATATTGCACGGTTACAGATCCGTCCGGAAATAACAAATCAGAATATGGATGATTTGAAGGGATGGAATCTGTCAGCCCAATTATATGATGCCGATGGGAAACCGGTGTTTGGAAAAGATATTACCGTTACTGCCGATTATGTGGTGAACGAACCTTATCCTCAGCGCGATAATGTTTATTACGGAATGATGGAGGGAATCGTTTCCAAGCCGGAGTTATGGAATTCTGAACACCCTTATCTATATACTCTGGTTCTAAAGCTCACAGACAATAAGGGCAATGTGGTGGATGCGAGAAGTAGTAAGGTAGGCTTCAGGGATATTAAAATAAAAGGCAATCAGATTCTGGTGAATGACACTCCTATTAAACTCATTGGCGTAAACCGCCATGACCATAGCGAGACAGGAGGAAAGACTGTCACCCGCGAGGAGATGCTCGAAGACGTTCTGCTTATGAAACGTTGTAACTTCAATACAGTCCGCACATCGCATTATCCTAACGACCCTTATTTCTATGAACTGTGCGATAAGTATGGTATATACGTAATGGATGAGGCTAATCTTGAAACTCATCATCAAAGGGGGTATCTGTCCAATAGGCCTGAGTGGGCTAACTCGTTCATGGAGAGAGTGGTAAGAATGGCTGTGAGAGACAGGAACCATCCTTCTGTGTTTATGTGGTCGTTGGGCAACGAGTCTGGATGCGGCCCTAATCATGCAGCTCTGTCAGGATGGCTGAAAGATTATGACCCAACCCGTCCTGTTCATTACGAGGGGGCGCAAGGACAGCCGGAAAATCCTTTATACAAACCTATCGGACGTAAGGAAGCGTCAATCGTTACTAGTGAGATAGATTTTAATGTGAACGAAGATGTCAAACCGGCAAAGAAAGAGCTTTGTGTGTATGCCAATCCCGATGATCCTTTATACGTCGATGTCATTAGCCGTATGTATCCTATGGTCGATGAGCTTATAGCAATGACTAAGAATCCGGTCATGAACCGTCCGATAATAATGTGTGAATATGCACATTCTATGGGAAACTCTACCGGCGGGCTGAAAGAATACTGGGATGCAATACGTTCTCATGATGCGCTTGCCGGCGGATATATTTGGGACTGGATAGACCAGGGATTGCTGGATAATGAACGGAAATATAATAAGAAATCATGGAATTATGGTGGTGACTATGAGAAAGGGGAGCACAACGACCAAAACTTCTGTATAAATGGTGTTATCAGTGCCGACCGCTCCATTAAACCTGCTACTGAGGAATGCAAGTACGTGTTTGCTCCTGTATCATTTACAACTGATAATGTCTATAGTGGAGAGATAACTGTAAAAAACAGAAACTTCTTCCTTTCAACAGATGAGTATCGTTATTTTTGGCAATTGAAGGACGAAGACAGTGTATTGCAGGAAGGTGAGATTATTGTGCCGACAACACCAGCTGGTGAGAGCTGTAAACTAAAACTTCCTATTCAGAATTTCAAGGCCGATGACGGTGCGGAATATTGGTTATGCCTGAGTGCCAGGCTCAAGAATGACAATCTGTATGCCAAAGCTGGATACGCGGTTGCCTGGGAACAGTTTAAGTATCTTTCTTTACCAAAGATAGTAGAATGCGTTGATACTACATTGGATATGGAAATCGATTCAGATAACAAGAAAGACATCAGCGTGAAGGGAAAGAACTTTTATCTGAATATCAGTGATGGTTATATCAGTCAGTATAAGATAGATAATGAAGTATCATCACATCTGCTCTGAAACCAAACTTCTGGAGAGCGTCAACAGACAATGACTGGCGAGGATGGAAGTCGATAGACTGTTTGCATTCTGGAAAGATGCTCCATTAAAGCTAAAGACAGTTTCTATAGATGTACGCAAATCGGAAGGCAATCTTGAGGTTAAGGTGCTAAAGGCTATAGATGAAAGACTGAGACTTACCTTGAATTATAAAGTAAAAGCAGACGGAACAATAGGCGTTCATTATTCAATGATGAAGTCTCCTGAAATATCAGAAATGTTGCGCGTAGGATTGCAATGCGAATGTACCAATCGTTTGTCGGATGTGACATATTATGGACGTGGCCCATGGGAAAACTATTCCGACAGAAAAGCCTCTGCAATGGTGTCTATATATAACTGCAAGGTGTCCGCTCTGGGATTTGACTATGTAATGCCGCAGGAAACGGAAACCGTTGTGACGTGAGATGGTTTGCCTTGCAGTCGGATAAGGCAGGTGTGATGATTGTCGGCGATGAACCCTATCTGTTTCAGTGTGGGAGATGTCGCAGAATGCGATTGATAAGGCTAAACATATAAATGAACTTGAAAAGGACTTGTATTCTAATACTCTTAATATCGACCTGGTTCAGGCTGGAGTGGGCGGAACAGATAGCTGGAGTCTGAAAGCCCGTCCTTCAATAGACAAGCGTCTTCTGAAGGGAAGCTATTCATACGGATTTACTTTTGTTCCACTGGGCAGGGATGCAAATCTTAAGGAAATGGGCAGAAAAATATATTGATTAACAGGCGATTGTTAGTGATAAAATGGCTGTTGGAGTCTGAGAATGGATTCTAACAGCCATTTTTCCTTAAAATATTTAGTTAATCTATTTCCCCCCCCCCTATTTAAATGAAATTTTCCCCCTTTGGTTATATTACATAGTATATATATTTGCAAGTGTCAGTAAGTAGCGCGCAACTGATAGAACAAAACTTTTTATTTTAAGAAAAACACTAATTACAAAAAACTCTAGATTATGAACAGAACACTATCATTAATGTGTATGCTGATTCTTATAATGTTCAGCTTACCATTAAAAGCACAGAACGGGAGAGTTTCTGGTTGTATAACAGATTCCGATGGCTTACCTGTGATAGGTGCAAGCATTTTAGTTAAGGGTACAACAAACGGTATTATTTCGGATTTGGACGGAATTTATGTTTTGGAAAATGTACCAATGGAATCGACATTGATTTATAGCTTCGTAGGATATGATACACAGAATATTGTGTATAAAGGTCAGTCTACAATAGACGTTCAATTAAAAACCTCCGCCATTGCACTCGATGAAGTTGTAGCAATAGGATATGAGGTTAAGAAAAAAAGTGTTGTTACAGGTGCCATCAGCAGCATCGATTCCGATGATTTATTGCAATCCAAGCCTGCAAATGCCGTAAATGCATTGAGCGGTAGGGTTAGTGGTGTGAACGTTGTGACAAATTCAGGTCAGCCGGGATCAGCGCCCAAGCTGGTAATTCGTGGTGTCGGTACAAATGGAAACTCTAATCCTCTTTTTGTAATTGACGGACTGCCTATGGACGACATGAACAGTGTAAATCCCAACGACATTGAAAGCATGGAAGTCTTGAAGGATGCAACTTCAGCTGCTATTTATGGTGCCAGAGCCGCTAATGGTGTAGTCCTTATAACCACAAAGAAAGGAAATAAAGGAAAGACATCGCTTGCTTATGATGGTTACTATGGTTTCTCTACAGTAGCAAAGAAACCAACCATGCTGAATGATGAACAGTACATTATGCTGATGAAAGAGTTTGCCGACAATGATGATATGCCGCTTGCCGGTGGTGTACCTACTGCTCCAACAGGTTATAATACAGACTGGTTTAATGAAATATTGAATACAGCTCCTGTTACTGAGCATAACATTACTGCTAACTTTGGCAGTGATAAGGGTTCAAGCTTGCTTTCATTGAATTATCTAGACCAGAATGGTATTATCGGTGAAGATGCGTCATTTTACAAACGATTCAGCACAAGGCTGAACAGTTCCTATTCTATAAATGATTTCTTAAGTGTAGGTGCAAACGTCAACTATGCATATATAGAGAATAGTGGAGTGGCAACCGGTATCAATGGTTATAATCCGATATCATACGCCTATAATATTGATCCTACTACTCCGGTTTATGATGAGAATAGCAACGATACTTTCGGATATGGAGTCTCTCCTGTACCTTATAGCCGTATGTGGAACCCTATTGCATTTATGGATGAGGCACCTAAGAATAAAAATATTACCCAGCAATTTTTTTGGTAATGTTTATGCTGAGATCACTTTTATTAAAGACCTTGTTTTCCGCACAGATTTTGGTATTAATCATCGGAATTTCCGTGGAAGAATGTTTGCACCAAAGTTTTTTCATTCTGCAGAATGTAAAGAAGATAATTCTAGGGTAGAACAAAGTACAAATGCTAATAGTAGTTGGCAGTGGGAGAATACATTGCGATATAAAAAATCTTTTGGTGAACATTCTACATCTGTCCTGTTAGGTACTTCTGCATCAAGAGATGTTTATGAGTTTATGACCGGAACACGAAATAAATATCCAAATGAAGCAATGACCAATGAGAATTACTGGTATCTTAATGCTGGTGATGTTATGACATCAGCTAATAGTGGCGGTGCTAATCCTAGACATAGTATGTTCTCATATTTTGCTCGTCTAAGCTATAATTATGCTGAAAAATATATGGCGGAAGTTGTGGTCAGACGCGATGGGTCTTCAAATTTCGGTCCCAATAACAGATATGCTACTTTCCCGGGCGTTTCATTAGGTTGGAATGTTTCAAATGAGAAATTCTGGGAAAATTAAGAACTTTGATGTCTTCAAACTTAGATTCTCTTGGGGACAGAACGGAAATGAGCGAATTTCTCCATTCTCCTATACTTCTATTATTGGCAATAATTATAATTACACGTTTGGTAATGCCATCACTGTGGGATCTGCTCCTAATAACCTTGTTAATCCAGACGTGAAATGGGAAACTTCTGAACAATTTAATGTTGGTGCCGATATGACATTCTATAATGGTATGATTAGAGCAAGTTTCGACTGGTTTAAAAAAAGTACTAAGGATTTGTTGTTCCAGCCAACAGTTGAAGCCATTAGAGGTAATAATGCAGCTTTTAGAAACCTTGGTAATATAACAAACCAGGGTGTGGAAATGCAGATGACATTTAATAAAAATTGGAACGAAATCAACTTCTCTATTTCCGCAAATGCCTCATATCTTAAAAATGAGGTTGTAAAGATAGGAAATGCAAATGGATATACTGATGGTGGTAGCTGGAGAACATCTGTTAATGTAACGCGTATGGAGGAAGGTCATGCTATGGGTTATTTCCGCCTTTATAAGAACTTAGGAATATTCCAAAATGAAGAGCAGATACAGAACTATAAATCAAAAGACGGTAAAGTGATACAACCTGATGCCGTTCCGGGTGACTTTATATGGCAAGATACAAATAACGATGGGCAGATTACAGATGAAGATAGAACCGATTGTGGCAATCCTTGGCCAAAATGGACATTCGGTTTGAATTTAGGTGCCGACTGGAGAGGTATTGATATGACAATCTTCTTAACAGGAAAAGCTGGATATAAAGTCTTCTCTGATATTTACCGACAGGAAGCATACGGACGCAGCAACCTTCCATCATTCTATCTTGACAGATGGCGGAAAGAAGGTGATGATAATGGAGTGCCTCGTCTTTCATCCAAAGATCCTAATGGAAACTTTGGCAAACCATCCGATTTTTATCTTTATGATGGTTCGCATTTAAAGATTTCTTCACTTGAGGTAGGCTATTCATTCCCAACTAAATTAATAAACAAGTTGATGCTGAATAAAGCAAGAATTTATGCAGCAATTGATAATCTTGCCACTTTCACCAGCTATCCGTTTATGGATCCTGAAGTAGGAAATATGGCAGGTGGCAATATTCTTAGCACAGGTATTGACTATGGTACTTACCCTCAGGCCCGTACATTCAGATTTGGTTTAAGTCTTAATTTCTAAAATTGAAAATTATGAAGTCGAAAATACATAATAATATTCTTGTCCTCATGTTTGCTGCTATTGCATCATCATCTTGCAGCGACAGTTTCCTGGATACAGCTCCTATAATGTCCGAAGCAGAAAGTTCTTTTTATAGGACCGATGAACAGATGTTCAAAGCGCTTACTGCTTGTTATGATCCGTTAGCTCACATAGGTGGTGCTTCGGGTAATGCACTTGCTTCCATTGTACCTATGGGTGAAATCCGTTCGGATAATGCTCGTACTGGTGGTGGCTCTGATCAGGATCAGCCTTACATGCAGGCTATAGAGGATTATTCAAATACGAGTGTCAATTCTATTTCCGATAATTTGTGGAAAACTCGTTACCGTGGTATATATAGATGTAATCTTGTAATAAATTCAGAGTATGACAGTCCGGAAGCTAAAGTTTATAAAGCTGAAGCTAAGTTCTTACGTGCTTGGTATCATTTTGAATTGTTGAGATATTATGGTCCATGCTTTATCAGTCTTGAGACTCTTTATCCTGAAGGATTCAAGTTTACGAGAGATACTCGCGAAAATGTAAATAAAGCAATAGAGAAAGATCTTCTTGAAGCTATCCCTTCTCTAAAGGATAATTTCCCGGACACAATGAAAGGACGTATTACCAAGACTGCGGCTCAAGCCCTGTTGGCCAAGGTCTATCTTTATTGGGCTGACTGGAGCAACGATGATGCTAAGATTTTTGACAAAGCGAAACCTTTATTGGAGGATGTAATTTCAAGTGGTAATTATACTCTGACGGATGATTATTCTAAATTGTTTGCGGCTCATCAGGAGAATAACGAGGAATCTATATTTGAAATACAGACCTCTACCAAATCTGGTAATACAAACTGGGGTAATATTGATGCAGGCGAAGGTGCTATGTGGGTGACTTTCTGCGGACCGAGACAGTTGAAAAATAGTCCTGATTATGATAATGGATATGGCTTTTGTCTGCCTACTAAGGAATTGTATGATTATTTCCTTCCGGATGACCATGTGCGTCGTGATGCGGCGATATTTACTTACGATGAACTTGTAACCAAACCTAATGCCAATATTCAGGATGAATCAAAAAAAGTTGTTTGGGAGACAGGCTCTTACGGGCCTGATTTCCAGGGATATGCCCAGAAGAAATATCCTCCTTTCAAAAATTACGATATGATAGGAAACCCCAATCTAAACAAGCCTGGAAACGTAAGGGTCAATCAGATATGGTGAAGTGTATCTGATGCTTGCCGAAGCATATCTCAGAGGTACTAATCCTGATGAAGCAAAAGCGAAGTATTACATAAATGAACTCAGAAAGAAGCATGTTCATGCAGACGACGGAAGTTATATTGATGTTGACAAGCTAATGCAGATGTATCCTGACAGATTTAAAAGCGTAATTGATGTTCTATGGTATGAGCGTCGTTGTGAACTGGCATGCGAGGGTGACAGATGGTTTGACCTCGTCCGCTCAGGACGTGCCGAGGAGGTCATGATGCCTATTCTTAGAAGAGATTATGGTATCTCTGCATGGAGCAAGAAGTTCAATTATCTTCCTATCGGCTCTATTGAAATAAGCAATTCGGGAAACTCGCTTACAGAGTATCCGGATGAAGTAAATGAGTGATAGGGCAGATTAAAATCTTTATCTTCTTGTTAAAAAGGCAGACTTTATCATCAGCATACTGATAATGAAGACTGCCTTTTATAATTTCAGATTATGTTATTTCTTATTTCTTGTACCACACCCTTACATAATCTATCAGATATTCAGAATCCATATTGTTGTCGTCCGGCAAGGCTCCGAACCATTTGTTCGATTCGTTGTTAAGATTGATGCGTAATGGCTGGTGCCAGTACTTGTTCTCTATTTCTCTGTACAGTACTCCGTCTATATATAGTCGGATATATTCCTTGCTCCAGTCAAGTCCCCATACGTGAAAGTCTTTCTGCAATTCGAATGGTATATAGTATTTGGCAGGGAAGTTGATATGTTTCTTTATATCACCCTTATCTGCTGGAGCTTTAAATACATGCACGTTCGAGTTCAGGTCATGTCTGTTGGCAGGATTGCCGGGGCAGTTCTCGCAAATGTCTATTTCAGTCCACCAGTTTCTTTCATTGTTCGACATCCAGAAACCGAAAACCCATGGCGAGTCGTTTGGTCTCAGTCTTGCTTCGAAATATCCGTAAAGGAAAAGTTCTTTGCTTACCAGGAAACCGGCAGTGTGAGTATATCCTTCGGGCAGTGATCCTGCTTCCGGCTTGTAAGTTCTCATCACGCAACAGCCGTCTTCAAATGTAGTATTCTCCTTTGCAAAGAAAGTAGGTTGTCTTCCTTTCCATTTAGGGTTGTTCGGGAACCATCTTTCCTCATTCAGCTTCTTTCCTTTGAACTCGTCAGAGGCCTTTTTGTTTAGAACCCATCCGCCTTCGTTCTTCTGGTCGGAAAGAGGGTACTTGTTGTTAAGTCTTTTCGGAGCATTGCTGAAATCAATGCTGTCCTTGTAGAACTTTTTCGGAATTGTAAGTTCTGTGGTTTCATTACCTGTTTTTGCACTGACTTGAGCATTTAGGTCTGCTACAGTTGTACACGATACTGCTGCGAGTAAGTAAATCAAATAGTTTTTCATAAATTTGTTTTTACAGTTTGTTATATTGGCAAATTTACTCTATATATATTTTATTCTTAGGGTGAAATTGTTGTGTAATAATAGGCTAAACCTTTTTTGTTGAAATATATATTTACTTGTAATTCGATATTGGCAGTTTATTATCATATATGAGAGGGGGTAAATTTGTTCAATAATAGGTGGTAAATATTTTACCCCTTACTATAGTAATTAAATTATTTATTGTAAATGGAACTCAAGTGTATCTTTGCTTACAGAAAAAATTAATGTCATTATTTAATGTAATAAGATTATTATGAATAAGAAATCCATTGAAAACGGTTTTAGGAGTTGCGGCATTAAGCCTGTTGGCGTCGTGCAATTCTACATACGCTCCTAATGTAGATTCTACTGTATCTTTAAAAGGTACTGATGTGTTCAAGGCCGATTCGGCATCGATTGCTCAAAATTACACTATTCCTGAATGGTTTAAGGATGCCAAGTTCGGTATCTTTATCCACTGGGGAGTTTATTCCGTTCCTGCATACGGCAGTGAATGGTATTCCCGCTGGATGTACAAGGAAGGTCATCCTATTAATAAGTATCACGTACAGACTTACGGTCCTTTGACCAAATTCGGATATAAGGATTTCATCCCTATGTTCAAAGCCGAAAATTTCAATGCCGACGAGTGGCTGGCAGTGGTAAAATCATCTGGAGCACAATACATTGTTCCGGTGGCCGAGCATCACGACGGATTTGCCATGTACAGCAGTACTTTCAATAAGTGGAATGCTGTGGATATGGGACCGAAAAGGGATATAATCGGCGAATTGAAGGAAGCTACCAAGAAAGCCGGTCTGCGTTTCGGACTTTCTTCTCACAGATGCGAGAATGCATGGTTCTATGAATATGGAATGGAAACTCCTTCTGATGTTCAGGACACTACAATCACTCTGTATGGCGAAGATGCATGAGCCCGAAGGTCAGGGTATGACACCTTATTGTGGTAAGTATGAAGGCTCGAACGAACGTTCACGCCGTCAGTTCCTTATGCATACATACGAGCTTATCGACAAATATCAGCCTGAATTGATATGGTTCGACTGGACTGTGGGAAAATATCCGTTCCAGCCTACTTTCTATAATTCATGGCTTATTATTACAATTCGGCTCTTGATTGGAATAAAGAAGTTGTGGTTAACACTAAATTCGGATATGGCGACAATATCCAGGTGTTCGATATAGAAAGAGGTAAGAGCGACAGAATCCGTGATTATCCATGGCAGACTGATACTTCTGTAGGCAAGAAATCGTGGAGCTATTGTGTGGGCGAGGAAAACAAGAGTCCTGACCATATCATCGACGACTTTGTTGATATTGTCAGCAAGAACGGTAACTTATTGCTGAATATAGGTCCTAAGGCCGACGGTACTATTACAGACGAACAGAAGAACGTACTTGCGAGATAGGTAAATGGTTGAAGACTAACGGTGAGGCTATTTATGGCTCACGACCATGGGTGATTGCTTCCGAAGGCATAACGCAGGCACCGCAGGTATATGACAGACAATACAAAAACTGAATATACAGCGGACGACATTCGCTTTACTACACGCGACAATAACCTCTATGCCGTGTCTCTGGCTTGGACAGATGGTAGTGTTACTATCAAGTCATTTGCTCCTAAGTATTGCCAGAACGTGGAAATTGAGTCGGTTGAAATGCTTGGAAGCTCAGAGAAGATTGACTATAAGATGACTGACGAGGGTCTTGTAGTAAACTTCCCTAAGAACAAACCTACTGAATATGCACATGTGTTCAAGATTAAGCTTAAAGGGGTGGTGGTTTCCAAACCGCTATACGATAAGGTTGATAACGGATGCCTTATCACTGTACGTGTGGCAAACCATAATGCAGAGGATGCAAATGTCACTCTTAAAAGTGTAGTCGACGGTAATGAGGTTTCAACTCAGGTAGCTGTCAAGGCTAAATCAGAACAATGGGTTAAAATGCAGAATAAGGACATAAAATCATTCGATGATATGTCTTGCAAGTTCTATTTCAATGATAATCTGACTTATGAAAACGAATTTAAAAAATAATATAATGAAGGGAATGGCTGTTATGCCATTCCTGTCTGTATGTGTTGGTGTCGCAGCACAGCAGAAACAGATGAATGTCATCTACATCATGTCGGACGACCATACTTCGCAGGCTATCGGCGCATACGGAAGTCGTCTTGCAGTACTGAACCCTACTCCTACAATTGATGAACTGGCAAGGGACGGTATGCTCTTCGAGAACTGTTTCTGTACAAACTCCATCAGTACCCCAAGCCGTGCATGTATCATGACTGGACAGTATTCCCATCGTAACAAGGTGCTCACTTTGGATGAAGTGCTTCAGCCGGACCAGGAATATCTGGTTGATGAGTTCCATAATATGGGATATCAGACTGCCATGATCGGTAAATGGCATTTGGGATGCGAACCGTCGCACTTCGACTATTATTCTGTATTCAACGGTCATGGCGGACAGGGCGAATACTTCGACCCTACTTTCCTTACAAGTGACGTAACTGACAAGAAATGGCCTAATAACCAGATAAAGAAAATGGGTTACTCCTCGGATATCGTGACCAACCTTGCTATTGACTGGTTGAAGAACAGACGCGACAAGTCCAAACCTTTCTTCATGATGCATCATTACAAGGCACCGCACGATATGTTCGAGTACGCACCGCGCTATGAATATTATCTTGACGATGTGGAAGTGCCTGTTCCATTGTCATTGTTCGATACAGACAAATGGGGCTCCGAAGGCACAAGAGGCAAGAACGATTCACTTCGTCACTTCATCGGAACTTCTGTCTCAAGCCGTCATGAAATCCGCAATTATGTAATGGAATATAAGTGCAATACAGGTGATGAAATGGAGAATACATACCTTGCCTACCAGCATTACCTGAAATCGTATCTGCGTTGCGTAAAGGGTGTGGATGACAACCTGAAACGTCTTTTCGACTATCTCAAGAAGGAAGGACTCTGGGAAAATACCATTATCGTATATACAGGCGACCAGGGTATGATGCTTGGCGAACACGATCTGCAGGATAAGAGATGGATGTATGAAGAATCTCAAAGAATGCCTTTCATAGTCCGCGACCCGAGATGTCCTTACAAGGGAGCCAAGTCGGACTTGATGATTAACAACATTGATTTTGCTCCAACTCTTATAGAGATGGTCGGTGGCAAAGAACCTTCATACATGGATGGAAAGAGCTTTGCCTCTGTGTTCGAAGGCAAAAAGCCAGAAAACTGGAAGGATGCTGTTTACTACAGATACTGGATGCACATGATTCATCACGACGTTCCGGCACACATAGGTATCCGCACGGAAAACTATAAGCTGATACTTTTCTATGGCCGTCATTACGACGACAAACGTTACGGACAGAAATCAATGTCATGGTTGAAGAACAGCCACAAGATTGTTCCTACTCCGGTTTCTTTCGAACTCTACGATGTGAAGAACGACCCTTACGAAATGGTAAACCTGCTGATAATCCTAAATACGCCAAAGTTCTTAAGGACATGAAAAAGAAACTGCGTGAGTTGAGAAAACAGGTGGGCGATACAGATGAGGCTTATCCTGAACTCAAGAAAGTGATTGATGAGGCTTTAAGATAGTAAGTTGACTGACTGATAATATTTATGGACAATAATTTTGTTTTTGGTTATAATATTCCGACGAAGATTCTCTTCGGATGTGGCGAACTTAAACGTCTTTCAACAGAGACATTGCCCGGCAAAAAGGCTTTGATAGTCATTTCATCCGGAACATCAATGCGTAAATATGGTTATCTGGATAAGGTGATTGGTCTGCTGAAAGAAAATAATGTTGATGCGTGGTGTACGACAAGATATTGCCTAACCCAATAAAAGACCATGTAATGGAAGGTACGGCAATCTGTCGTGAGGAAAATTGCGATATGATTATAGGTTTGGGAGGCGGAAGTTCGATAGATACGGCCAAATCCATTGCAATCATGGCATGTAATGATGGCGATTATTGGGAATATGTTGAAGGAGGTACCGGCAAGGGGCTTCCTTACAGCAAAGCATTGCCCATCATAGCCATTCCTACAACAGCCGGAACCGGAACCGAGGCTGACCCATGGACTGTCATAACCAATCTGGAAACAAACGAAAAGATAGGTATCGGCTCCACTTTAACTTTCCCATGTCTGTCGATAATCGACCCGGACTGATGGTTTCAGTTCCGCCACATCTGACTGCCTATCAGGGATTCGACGCATTCTTTCATGCAGCCGAAGGTATATTGCCAATTGTGCAACCCCAATAAGTGATATTTTCGCTCTTGAGGCCATCAGACTGCTGTATAAATATTTACCTGTTGCGGTGAAGGATGGAAATAACCTGAAAGCGAGGGCAAAGGTGGCTTGGGCAAGTACGCTGGCGGGAATGGTTGAATCCACATCCAGTTGTACTTCCGAACATTCTCTCGAGCACGCTCTCAGCGCATACTATCCCGCTCTTCCTCATGGTGTTGGCCTGATAGCTATAAGCGAGGCCTATTTCTCTACTTTTATTTATGACAGGACAAAGAGATATATGCGCATGGCAGATGTTATGACCGGATGCAAGAACCTTAATCCCGAACATTTTATAGATGCTTTGGTGAGAATGCAGAAGGAATGCAATGTCCGCGATTTGAAGCTTAGCGACTGGGGAATAGTAAAGGAAGATTTCCCTAAGATGATTGATAATGCGCGAACTGCCATGGGTGCATTGTTCAGTCTGGACCCTCATGAACTGTCGGATACCGAAATACTCGACATATATATAAAGTCATACAGATAAGTCTTTTTAAGAACAATCCCAATACAGTCTGTTACTGTAATTTCTTTCGGGCATCGTATCTATTATTGAGTGTAATGGTACGATGCTTTTTTTGTTTTATACTATGAAATGAAGTTAAAGATTTATTTTTTTCTTGATTGATTTTGATACGCATTCTAAAGTGGAAAATATCTATAATTATCTATTAACTACTGTAAATACTTGATGTTTTAGATAAAATCAATAACTTTGTAATCTTGATGAAATATAAAGAATAATAGTTATATGTTTAGATTAATCTTAAGTTTAATATCAGTTCTGATTATAGTTTGCAAATCCTTTGCATCCAATGAGTTTGTCACAAGAAAGTACACTACTCTTGATGGACTTTCCCAAAATGATGTGCAATGTATTTATCAAGACTCTAAAGGCTTTATATGGTTGGCCACGAACGACGGACTGAACAGGTTTGACGGATATGAATTTAAGGTTTACGGATATCAGTCAAACGGTCTTAACAGTAATCTGATAGTATGTATTGACGAAGATTCACATGGAAATCTGTGGATAGGTACAGCCGATAGAGGAGTGTTCCTGTTCAATTCTGTAAAGAACGAATTCGTTTCATTAAATCTTGGTCACAGCGGTATTGATAAAAATTTCACTTGCGATAAGATTCTTGTCGACTCTAAAGACAGAGTCTGGTTTCATTCCTCTGATGAAAGTATATACCTTGTAAATTATGATTTTCAAAATGGCAAAATAAATACTGTCTTAAGATCAACATTAAAATTACCATACATTTCCGACATCATAGAAATAGATAATACGATAATGCTCTCCTCCGAAGACGGCCTGTACGAATGTAACGTCGATGGAGATGAATTACTGCTTAACAAACTATTGGGATGCCCTATAGCTTCAGCCATAGTCATATCATCTTCTCAAATATTGTACTCAAATCTGGAAAATCATCAATTATGTTTATACGACAAGCATACCTGCAAGGTAAGTACTGTTGGAAAACTGTGATATACGAAAAATGGTATATAAAAACAAAAGATTATTTTATGCCACTACAAGCACTGTGAATGTGTTGACTTTTGATGTATTGCATGCCATCGAGTCAAAACCACAGGTTATTGCTACATATTCTTACAGCTATCCGCAAACTGTAGTTCTTGATAAAAACGATATTCTTTGGATAGGATTTTTCAAGAGTGGCTTTATGAGTATACGCGAAAATAATAAACCTATAGATTTATTCAGAGGAATAGGAAATGATCATATATCGTCCGTTTATACATTTGCCAAATCTGATATATATTTAGGCACAGAAGGCTCAGGGCTATATCATTTTAATTCCATTACCGGTAATGCCAGACTTATTCCTTTCACGGCAAACAGGATAGTATACTCAACAGCATACTCAAACTACACCGACTGCATGTATGTGTCTCTGATGTACGATGGTATTTACAGTTTCACTTCTGATAATGATTATAAAAAGATCTCAGGTTTGAGAAATGTGCGCGCAATGCTTGCCGATGGAAAATATTTGTGGATTGGCACATATAATAAAGGTCTTTTCAGATATGATTTGTCCACAGGTGTGATGAAGGAAATCAAAACATCTGACAATAAAGAACTTAAGATAGTAAGAAACATCATTAAAGATCATAAGGGTAATATATGGGTAGCTTCCAGCTTCGGTCTTAAAGTATTGGAATCTGCAGATTTGTATATAGATAATCCTGTTTTGAACTCAGTCAAGGGACTTGATGAACTCGACTATATAGTGCCTGTATGTGAAGACTTGAATCATAATATCTGGTATGGAACACTTGGACGCGGGTTAAGGAAAATCGTGGATTTGGATGAAAACCATAATGCCTGCGTTGAAAATTTTAGCTCTGCAGACGGGTTGAGCAGCAATACAATAAAATCAATTGTTAATGGCACGGATGGAACATTATGGATTTCTACCAATAAAGGAATTAATTCGTTGAATATCAACACACAGAGAATAAGATCTTATGATATTTTCGATGGTCTTCAGGATTATGAATTTATGGAACTTTCTGCTGGAGTAATGACGGATGGAACAATGATATTCGGTCGGCGTGAAACGGAATTAACGTCTTTACGACCTAATGACTTTGATGGTGATAGATTTCAACGGTAGTCCTACACTCGTTGATTTTAAAATCTTCAATCACAGCGTTGAGGCAGATTCCACATATTCAGCTTATTTCGACAAAAGTGTAAGTTTTACAGAGCACATTGAATTGCCTTATAATTTAAACACTTTCTCATTCCAGTTCAGCTCCCTGGATTACAGAAGTCCTTATAAGGTTGGTTACGAATATATGCTCGAAGGCGTAGATGATTCATGGATTTCCACCTCGCTTTTCATCGTGAGGCTTTCTACACAAAGCTTCCTTCAGGCGAATATATGTTCAGATTGAGGGTCAGGAATAGCGATGGAGTCTACAGTTTGAATGAACTTTCCATACCTGTCATTATTAACCCTCCTTTCTGGCGTACATGGTATGCCTATACACTCTATTTTATATTGCTTGTCTTGTCTTTATACCGGTTCAAGGTGTATTATACCTCACGGGTGCAGCGCAGAAATGCTCTATATATAGCAAACATGGAAAAACGCAAGACTGAAGAACTTCTTGAAAAGGAGACTACATTTTTTACCAACATATCGCATGAATTGAGGACACCACTCACACTCATTCATTCTCCACTTAGTATGATTATTGAATCGGGCAAGTATTCGTCCGACAAGTATCTTGCCGGCATGCTGCAGACAATGGAGCATAACAGTAAGTTCCTGTTAAGTCTTGTCAACCAGCTGATGAACTTCTCAAAGAGCGAGAAAGGAATGCTTAGTCTGAATCTCAAATATGGCAACTTCTCGTCTTTCTCAAAAGAAGTATTTCAGCAGTTCACGTATTGGGCAAAACAGAAAGGTGTAGGGCTGGAATATTCTATCTCACGCAGTGATATAAGCTTTCTGTTCGACCCCCATCTTATGGAACAGATAATCTACAATCTTGTGTCGAATGCCATTAAGCATACTCCTGCCGGAGGATTTGTATCGTTTACTGTCAATGAACAGGATAACAAAATAAACATCGCTGTGGCTGACTCGGGAAACGGAATATCCGACGACTTGAAAACACACCTCTTCGAGCGTTTCTACAGTCAGAACAAAAACTCAGTCGAGGGAGGTACCGGTATAGGTCTGTTCCTGACCAAGCGACTTGTGGAGATACATAATGGAAATATCTCTTTTTTATCAGAGGAAGGTAAAGGCACTGTTTTTCATGTTGAGATTCCTATGATAACTGAGGGAAACATGGTTACGGAGAATATCTCTAACAACAGTGGGGAAGATGAAAAGCTTGCTGATGTGTTAAGGAGAGAATCGGACGAGCGTGAAGAGATGATAGACACAGAATTGGATGGAGAATCTCCGACTATATTGATTGTTGATGACAATAAGGATATATGTAATATGTTGTCATTACTGTTGTCAGATAAATATAAGATAATGATAGCCCATGATGGGGAATGGCATGGAACATGATTCCTGATATGCAGCCTGATCTTGTTTTGTCCGATATAATGATGCCGGGCATGAATGGCCTGGAACTTTGCGAGAGAATAAAGCAGGACGTAAGGACATCTCATATCCCGGTAGTATTGCTTTCAGCCAAGACTACATTGCAGGATTATCTCATCGGATATAAATTCCATGCAGATGCTTATTGCCCTAAACCTTTCGACAACAAGATAATGAAAGAACTGCTTAACTCCATCATAACCAACAGGAAGCGTATTCTTCAATACAAGAAAGTTTCGGCAATAAAGATTTCCGAGGTAAGCACTACATCTACCGACGATAAGTTCCTTGAGAAACTTGTAAAGATAATAGAGGACAACATTACAGACTCTTCGTTCCAGATAGAAGATATATGTAAAGGTCTTGGCGTGACGGCTTTGGTTCTGAACAAGAAGCTGAAAGCACTTATGGGAGTAACAGCCAATGCTTTTGTACGTTCAATAAGAATGAAGAGAGCGGCAGAACTGTTGAAGACAGGACGGTATTCTGTATCAGAGGTGACATACGATGTAGGGTTCAATGATCTGAAGTATTTCAGGGAATGTTTCAAGAAAGAATTCGGTGTATTGCCGCAACAGTACAAGGAGCAGAGTTCGCAGACCGATTTGGATTCTTAATATAATGGGGGGTAAAATTTTACCCCCACTTTTATATATATAATTGTCCCCTTTTGTGCCATTATAAATGAATAATTTAGCGGCAGTTATAAAAGAAATTTCATAACCTATTGCTAAATTAAAATTTTTACAAATGAGAAATCAGAAAAAATGGTACCATGTCAGGTACACGTTATTCGTGATGCTTATCTTCTATACATTATCTATGTATTCACAGAAGATAACAGTTAAAGGAAAGGTGATTGATGCCGCCAATAACCTTGAAGTTATAGGCGCAGCTGTTCAAGTTGAAGGAACTTCTCTAGGAACTATTACTGATATGGATGGTAATTTTGTTCTGCAGGGTGTGCCGGCAAAAGGAAACCTGGTGTTCAGTTTTGTAGGTTATAAGACCGTGAAAGCCGCAATCAAACAAGGTCAGGTTTATAACATCAAGCTTCAGGAGGACACAAAAGTGTTGGACGAAGTGGTTGTTGTAGGTTATGGCTCTATGCGTAAAAAAGAAGTTACAGGTGCAGTGGCACGTGTAAATTCAGATGAGATAACCAAAATTAGTACTTCCGACTTGGGTACAGCCCTTCAGGGTATGGTAGCCGGAGTCAACGTTCAGGCAAGTTCGGGTGAGCCTGGAGCCAAGTCCAACATCCAGATTCGAGGAATCAGTTCTATTTCCGGTTCAAGTACACCTCTTTATGTGGTTGATGGTGTCCCATTTGAGGGTGACCCTGGATTGAGCAGTAATGAAATAGAGAGCATAGATATTCTTAAGGATGCCGCTTCGGCTGCCATATATGGTACTCGCGGTGCTTCCGGCGTTATCCTTATTACTACTAAGAAAGGTAAGGAAGGAGAAATGAAAGTCGCCTTAGACGGATATTATGGAATTCAGCATGTTACTTCTAAAATGCATCTGCTTGATGCTAATGAAGAGGTTTTTGTTACTGTCATGGCTAACCGTATGGCAGAAAATAAGAATACAGATGATCTTGCTTGGAGTAGTCTTAAAAATTATCCTGTGAATTTCTTTAATAATTCAAATCTTTATGACTGTATAGTAAAAAACAATTCTCCAATTCAGAATTATTCGGCAAATTTAAGTGGTGGTCAGAAGAATCTTACTTATAATATGACCGTAAACTATTTTGATCAGGAGGGTGTTTTGATTAATTCTGATTATCAACGTTACAATATTCGCTCAAATACACATTTTCAGCGTGGAAAATGGAATTTTAATGCTAATCTTGCTATGCAGATTGAGGAGCAGCTCTCTCCGGCATGGGCTTTGTTGAGCGATGCGTATGATTATTCTCCTTTACGGGCGCAGGTAGATCCAATTGGGATGTTTTTAATGCTACAGGTGACCCCGGTGAAATACAGGGTATAAGTTATACTTTAGGAAGACTGAAGGAAAAAAATGATAAGAACTCGGAATCTTTCAATGGAAACTTTTATGTAGGTTATAATATTATTCCTGGTTTGAATGCTTCTACACGCTTAAGTTTTGGTTATTTAAATCAGAAAACAGTTATGTTACGACCTGAATTTGAAGTATATAATCAGGATGGTGAGAAAGTTGTAAGTTCCAACTACCGTTCTCAGATAAAAAATACACATTCCAAGAATACCAGTATGACTTGGGAGTCAATGATAAATTACAATAGAAAATTCAAGAAACATGATATAAAGTTTACAGGTGTGTTCAGCATGGAGAAATATACATATCAGATGTTTTTTGCCAGTATAATGGATCTTTATACAAATGAAATTCCTAATCTGAATGCCGGTAGCTCAGATATGTCAGTTGGGACAGGCGATGGTCAGTGGGGGCAAGACAGAACAAGTACTTTGGTAGGTATGTTGGGACGTCTGCAGTACTCTTATGCTGATAAATATTTGTTTAGTGCAAGTCTTCGACGTGATGGCTCTTCTAAGTTTTCAAAGGAGAACCGTTGGGGTATGTTCCCATCTGTATCATTAGGATGGAATATCTCTGAAGAAAGATTCTGGGACAGATTCAGATGGTTTGTTAATTCATTTAAGTTAAGATTAAGTTATGGAACGACAGGTAATCAGAATTTTGCCGATTATTCCTATGCTCCTGCTATCTATAAAAATTATGACTATACTTTCGGTACGGGTTCTCAAGAAAATATAATTAACGGTCTTACACAATTGGGATTTGCAAATCCTGATGTAAAATGGGAAACTACACAGCAATTGAATGCCGGATTGGATTTCGCATTTTGGAGTAATAAGCTTATTATAGCTCTTGATGTCTATAAAAGCAACAAAAAGAATATGCTGTTCCCGATGGTTGTACCACCATCTAATGGAGGTGGCGAAAGTTCAACTGTTACATTGAATGCAGGAAACATGGAAAACCGAGGTGTAGAATTAGCTCTTACTCATCGTAACAAAATTCATGGCATAAACTATAGTTTGACAGGTACATTCACAAAGAATGAAAATGAGATTATTTCTATGGCAGGTAAGAATTCGATTTATTTTTTCCAGGATGGTAAACCTATAAATACGGGAAGTGACTATGTTACAGCTATTAAGAAGGGTTATGAGGCTGGTGCATTCTTTCTTATGCCGACAGCAGGAGTTATTAATACGGAACAGAAATTAGCGGAATATCAGAAACTTGAGTCAACAGCACGAATGGGAGATTTGATGTATGTTGACACAAATAAAGATGGTATTCTTAATGACGACGACCGTGTGTATGCCGGTAGTGGAATGCCGGAGTTTGAGTTAGGTCTAAATTTTGCCGCAGATTATAAAGGCTTTGATTTTTCAATGAATTGGTATTCTTCCATAGGAAACGAAATAATCAATGGTACAAAGATTTATACCTACCAGAAAAAAACGAACAAAGAACTTATATATATGTGGACGCCGACCAATAACACTTCTACTATTCCATCATATAGAAATGAGCAACATAACAATTACAGAGCTCATACTGATATGTGGGTTGAGGATGGGTCTTTTATACGTCTGAAGAATATTATGCTTGGTTATTCCCTGCCTAAAGCGTTAATAACAAAGTTAGGATTAGGTAAATGCCGTTTTTACATAGCTGCAGACAATCTTCTGACCTTTACTAAATACGAAGGATATGATCCGGAAGTAGGTAGTAACGGACTCTCAAGAAGGGGGCTTGACTATGGAACCTATCCGATTAGCGTACAGATGCGCGGAGGTTTTCAGATTAATTTCTAAACTTTAAAACATAAGGTATGATTTCTAAATATACAACATTTGCTTTAAGCATATTGATTACAGGGTTTGGATTGACGTCATGTGATGATTTTCTTACTCAGGAGAATGAACATCAACTGACAACCCAGAAATTCTATAAAGATTTGGATGATTGTGAAAAAGGATTAGGAGCTGTTTATAATGCTTTTAAGAACACTAATATTTATCAACCAATGGATGAAAACCTGCGTAGTGATTTGGCTGTTGAAGGTAATAAGAACAGAACCAATCTTACTAATGCAGCTTACTTGCAAAACTTTAATGATTCGTACAGAACGTTGAGGACAAAATGGGCTGCTTTATATACGGGGGTGTTCCGCAGTAACCAGGTTATCGAAGGAGTAGAAAAAGTTCGTTCATTTACAACAGATGAAATCCAATTGGGGAAACTTACCCAAGTAGAAGCGCAGGCTTATTTTTTCCGTGGGTTATTCTTTTTCTATCTGAATACCTCTTACAATAATGGTAATGTACCATATATTGATTACGTGCCACAGAAGGAAGATGATTATTATAAAACTTGTACACCGAGCGATGAAGTTAAGAAATATTATAGAGCTGATTTGCAGAAAGCCATTGATTTGGGTTTGAATGCAGAGTGGACAGGTAGTGATAAGGGGCGTGTGACTTCATGGGCCGCAAAAGCTATACTTGGTAAAAGCTATCTTTATGATGGTGATTATGAAAAGGCTGCTCAATATTTTGAAGATATTATCAATAATGGTCCGTTTAGTCTTGTTGACAATATTGTAGACAATTTTACCACCACAAATGAATTCAATGATGAATCCATCCTTGAAGTTTCATATTCTACCAGTATAATACCCAGTATGGTCCATGGTCTGACGCTACTTTATATAATATATGGGGTATGAATGTTAATGGTTGTGGAAATGCATGGATTAATACTGTTCCTTCTTTATGGCTTGTTGAGCAGTTTGAGAATGAAAAGGTAGATGAAAATGATTCACGTAATTGGATTAAAGTTCAGTCTGATAATTTCCCTCTTGATGCTCCTGCTGATCAGAAAGATATTTTATATGACCAGTTGGGTACAACATTTACTTCTGTAATAGAAAAAGGTGGAAAGTCTTACAATAAAACATATGTGTATCATTATGAAAATGGTGATTATGCAGGAGTGCGTCAGAGGCTTGTCCCTACGGATGGTTCAGGTAGTCCTGAATATTCAATGCTTGGAAATGAATATTCGGAAATTGAGCATTACAGAAAATTCAAATGGGTTGACGGGCAAGCATATCGTTTAAGGCGTATTCATTGAGAGCTTCTTCTTCGTTGGCAATTAATGGAGATGAAGACTTGATATATTATCAGAAGACACCTCAGCAGATTGCAAAGTTCAATAATGGTATAACAGCTTATTTCCGTAAATTGTCTAATTGGGATTCCAGAAAAGATGAAACTGATATAACGCCGGCTATGGCATCCGGAATCAATTATCGTCTGATACGTCTGGCAGACATT
>ENA-OQAA01000219-OQAA01000219.1-human-gut-metagenome-genome-assembly--contig:-NODE-219-length-41085-cov-2.474681_pt1 | contig 41085 bp, 58 predicted proteins | sample MGYA00242489_ERZ504515 | MGnify/ENA primary metagenome ERZ504515 (study PRJEB26092, sample SAMD00036237) | human gut metagenome | host: Homo sapiens | study: EMG produced TPA metagenomics assembly of... | reverse complement strand
CTCAAGTTTTAAAAAAGATGTAGTACAAAGGCATAAAATATAATAAGTGTTACAAATACACATTTTATGCCCGACACTCTTGCAAATGTCGAAAAAAGTCCGTACCTTTGCAATGTGTTTTTCATAGTATTAGATTTAAGGTTAACAAAGGTTGGAGTACAGCGGTACTCCTTTTTTTATGCCCATACGTACCGTCCCGGTTCTCCAATAAAATTTTCACGTAAAATGCAAGGCAACTTTTTATATCCATTTAGTTTTTGGCTATCTTTGCACTGCTTTCGGCGGGCATAGGCACGCATAAAGCAGCTTAACTAACAATAAATCAATAATTAAAAACAGAAAATTATGGCAATGCATACATGGTTTGAATGTAAGATCCGTTACGAGAAAACAATGGAAAATGGAATGAACAAGAAGGTGACCGAACCGTACCTGGTGGATGCCCTCAGTTTTACGGAAGCGGAAGCACGCATCATCGAAGAGATGACGCCGTTCATTTCGGGAGAGTTCACCGTATCGGACATCAAACGTGCCAACTATAGCGAATTGTTCCCCAGCGAAGAGGAAGCTGCCGACCGCTGGTTTAAATGTAAACTGGTTTCATCACACTAGACGAGAAAAGCGGTGCGGAAAAGAAAACCTCTACCCAGGTATTGGTGCAGGCTGCGACCTGCGTGATGCAGTGAAGAAACTGGATGAGGGCATGAAAGGCACAATGGCCGACTATCAGATAGCATCTGTAGCGGAAACCGCCATTATGGATGTATATCCGTACAGTGCAGAGCCCGACGACAAACCGGAAGTTTAATTTAAGTGATGAGTTATAAGTTATGAATTATTATTGCGAGCCATAACTTATAACTCATAACTCATAACTCAAAAAAACGATGATTGCAGAGAATTTAAAACAAGTACTGAGCGAACTGCCTGAAAAGGTACGGCTGGTGGCTGTTTCCAAATTTCACCCCAACGAGGCGATAGAAGAAGCGTATCGTGCCGGCCAGCGTGTGTTCGGAGAAAGTAAGGTGCAGGAAATGACTGCCAAATGCGAAAGTCTGCCCAAAGACATAGAATGGCATTTCATCGGGCATCTGCAAACAAACAAAATAAAATATATCGTTCCTTACGTAGCGCTGATTCATGGCATAGACTCCTACAAGCTGTTGGCCGAAGTGGACAAGCAGGCTGCCAAAGCCGGAAAAACCGTCAACTGCCTGCTGCAGTTGCACATTGCCCGGGAAGAGACCAAGTTTGGATTCAGCTTTGACGAATGCCGGGAAATGCTGGCGGCTGGTGAATGGAGAGAGCTCAAGCATATCCGGATATGCGGATTGATGGGCATGGCCACGAATACGGACAATGACGAACAAATCAAAACAGAGTTTTGTTCTTTAAGTAGCTTCTTCAATGAAGTGAAAGCCAAGTGGTTTGCCGATGCAGAGTCATTCCGGGAACTGTCCATGGGAATGTCTCACGATTACCACGAAGCCATTGCAGCCGGGAGCACCTTGATACGTGTAGGAAGCAAGATTTTTGGAGAAAGAAACTATTAACCATAAAAAATCATTATCATGGCAACATTAGAAACTACTTTTGCAGGGCTGAAACTCAGAAACCCCATTATCGTCAGCAGCTCCGGACTGACAGACAGCGCTGCCAAGAATCAGAAACTATCTGAGGCCGGCGCAGGTGCCATTGTGCTAAAATCACTCTTTGAAGAGCAAATCATGATGGAGGCTGACTGGATGGGAGACCCGAACATGTACCCCGAAGGCAGTGACTACCTTGTAGGATATATCCGCGAACATAAGCTGGGTGAATATCTGAACCTGATTAAGGAAAGCAAAAAGGTTTGCAATATCCCCATCATAGCCAGCATCAACTGCTATCAGAATGCCGACTGGGTGGAATTTGCCACCAAAATAGAAGAAGCCGGTGCAGACGCACTGGAAATCAATATCCTTGCACTGCAGACGGATGTACAGTATACATATGGAACCTTCGAGCAACGCCACATCGACATTCTGAGCCACATCAAGAAGACGGTCAAGATACCCGTCATCATGAAGCTGGGTGACAACCTGACCAATCCGATAGCTCTGATAGACCAGCTGTATGCCAACGGTGCCGCCGCAGTAGTGCTGTTCAACCGCTTCTACCAGCCGGACATCAACATTGAGAAAATGATACAAGTATCCGGCAACGTATTCAGCAATGAAGCCGATTTGTCTAAAGCCCTGCGCTGGATAGGCATCGCTTCGGCAGCCGTAAACAAGCTGGACTATGCCGCTTCCGGTGGTATCCACTCGCCCGAAGGCGTTGTCAAGGCAATATTAGCAGGTGCTTCGGCCGTAGAGATATGCAGTGTGCTTTATCAGAATTCAGCTACCATCATTGAAGAATACATCCGCTTCCTCAACTTGTGGATGGACCGCAAAGGTATGGAAACCATCAGCCAGTTCAAAGGTATTCTGAACGTAAACGACCCGAAGGGAGTCAATACCTTCGAACGTACACAGTTCTTGAAATACTTCTCTTCACATGAATGAGACAAAAGACTGACAAGAAGACAATAAAATTGAAAGGGTGATAACACTACAATGACGTTATCACCCTTTCATTTTATACTATACCGCTATCTTTTTATTTCTTCTTATCCAGCGCCTCAAAGCAGGAATTCTTGCTCACGAACTCCGGAACAATATCCTTCATGGCAGCAACAATTTTCATCTGGTCATAGGTGTAACTTACATCAATCAGCTTCTGGATACGCTCCTTCACCTCGTCATAGTCATACTCACGCACCGTGGCAATCATAATCTTCTCATGATAGGTGGGCTTTGTAAGCTCCTTCACATTCAAGAGTTCCTCGTAGAGCTTCTCGCCATGACGGAGACCGGTAAATTCAATCTTCACATCCGTACGTCCGGAAAGGCTGATCATACGCTTGGCAAGGTCCACAATCTTCACCGGCTTACCCATGTCGAAGATGTAGATTTCACCGCCGTTGCCCATACTGCCGGCCTCAAGAACAAGGCGGCAAGCTTCGGGAATGGTCATGAAGTAACGGATTATCTCAGGATGGGTCACTGTCACCGGGCCGCCACGCTGAATCTGGTCGCGGAAACGGGGAATGACAGAACCGTTGGAACCCAGCACATTGCCGAAACGCGTAGTGATGAACTGAGTGGCATGGCCTCCCTCCTTCTGCAACTTCTTCGCAAGAGACTGCACATAAATCTCGCAAATACGCTTGGAACAGCCCATCACGTTTGTAGGGTTAACAGCCTTGTCCGTAGAAATCATCACAAACTTCTCGGCACCGTATTTCACGGCAAGATCGGCAACGGTGCGCGTGCCGAATACGTTCACCTGGATGGACTCGGAAACGTTGTCCTCCATCATCGGCACATGCTTGTAGGCGGCCGCATGGAAAATATACTGGGGCTTGAACTCCTTGAAGATATCCTCCATGCGCGTGGCATTGGAGATGTCGGCTATGATGGTCTCGGCATCAATGTCACGCCAACGGTCCTGAAGTTCCAGACGGATGTCGTGCAGAGGGGTCTCGGCCTGGTCCACTAAAATAAGTTTATAGGGATTGAACGAAGCCACCTGGCGCATGATTTCGCTACCGATGGAGCCGGCGGCGCCCGTAATCATCACACGCTTGCCTCCAGATGAGAGGCAACCTTATGGATATCTATCTCGATGGGATTGCGCTGAAGCAAGTCCTCAATCTGAATTTCCTTCAACTGTGTGCGGCTCAGCGCCTGACCGTTCCACTCGCTCAAAGGAGGCGCGGTCATCAGTTTGATGTTGTGCACCAGCAGGCGGTCAGCCATGTCGGACTTCTTCAGTTCCTCCATCTTGGCAGGAGAAATGATGATGGTCTGCACATCGCGGTCGTTCAGCACATCAATCAGCGTATCATCGTTGGGGAACACCCTGACACCCATCATCACCTTGTTGATAAGCTCAGGTTCGTCCGCAATGAATCCGCGCAGACGGTAGTGGTTGCGCAGATTGACACGCAATGCCTTGGCAATGTTGACCCCGGCTTCCTTGGCACCGTAAATAAACACATTGGCACTGTGGGTGCGTCGAAGTTCAGCGCCTCGAAGAAAGTCTTGACAATCACACGGGAGCATGCCATCATGGCAAAGCTGATGATATAAGACATGAACAGCACGCTGACCGGAGCCAGGTTAAACTCCAAATAGCTTTCCGTCAGGACGCTCGTTATCATCAGCAGTGCATACGACACCGTCAATGACACAAAAATGCGCATGATATCCACAAAGGAAGAAAAGCGCAACACATTGGAATACGTACGGAAAACACGGAAGAAAATCAAGTTGACAACAACCGTCCATAAAATGGTCTTGTCAATGGTAGAGGATTCCAAAAAAATGCTTCTGAAATCATATCGGAGAGCATAGGCCAACAGACTGGATATGACGATGATAAATACGTCAATTAATAGAATAGTCCATATCGGAAGCACTTTCGCGGAAAGATACCGATGAAAAAAATTTCGCTTCATTTCGCTTGACAGTTTTGTTTTAGGCGAGGCAAAGATACACTATTTTAGTCAAAACGGACAAGAAATCGATAAAAAAAATGTTATAATAATTATTTATCGTCTATAAAGAAACTATCCCGCCTCCCTCGTTTTAACAGTTGGAAAGCGGGATGGAAATAATTTTACCCCAGAAAATGCGGTATCCGCTACATCAGATTACTTGCCAACTCGCTCAACTGGCTACGTTCTCCTTTCACCAGATTGACATGGGCAAACAAGTTCTGGTCCCTCATACGGTCTATCATATAAACAAGCCCATTGGACTGACTGTCCAGATAGGGTTGGTCTATCTGCTGAATATCACCGGTAAACACCATTTTTGTGCCTTCACCGGCACGGGTGATGATGGTCTTAATCTCATGCGGAGTCAGGTTTTGGGCTTCATCAATAATACAGTAGGTCTCGCTCAAACTGCGCCCGCGGATAAAGCTAATGCCTCGATGACCAATTGTTCACTTTTTTGCATATCCTCCAAGCGTTTCACTTCAGAGGAATTGGCAGCGAACTGATGCTTGATTACATTCAAATTATCGAACAAAGGCTGCATGTAAGGAGCCACTTTCTCATTGGCATCACCGGGAAGGAATCCAAGGTCTTTATTGGATAGGGCCACGATGGGACGTGCCAGGAGAATCTGCTTGTAGTCGGTAAATTTTCCCAATGCGGCGGCCAATGCCAGCAGGGTCTTGCCGGTTCCCGCCTTGCCGGTCAGGGCAACCAACTTGATGTTCGGGTCGCTCAGCACCTCAAAAGCAAAGCTCTGCTCGGCATTGCGCGGCTCAATGCCATAATTCTTTGTCTTGTGGACCCGGCAAATCGAATGGGCAAAGGGATTATAACGCGCAAGCACACTGCTGCGGTCACTCTTCAGCACAAAACATTCGTTGGGACGAATGATGTCCTTAAAATCGAACTCGTTGATGTCCAGTCCTTCTTTGGAAGAATAAATGCGGTCTATCAGCGCAGGGTCAATACCCTCGAACACTTCATTCGACTTTTCGAATATATCCACATTGATTACCTTATCATTGATGTAGTCTTCGCACAGCAGACCGATGGAACGCGCCTTCATGCGCAGATTCACGTCTTTCGTGACAAGGATGGTTTTCATTTTAGGCTTTTTTGGTAGAAAGCCAGTCCACTACCGACAGAATCTGATGGTCGGGGATGCGTTCGGGAAAGGAATCACGTACTCGGGGAGAGTCCACCATGCCTGCCACCACAAACAGACGGCCTAAGCCCTCTCCCAATGGCGCCCCTTTGGTGAACAGATTATCATCGGTAATCAAATCAAGCTCACGGACGAACTCACGCGCATTGAAATTAATCTGCTCATTACCTTTCTTGAATTTGTCCAGTTCTTCAAGGACTACGATGGGAAGATAAATGTCATTCTCTTGAAAATTCTTCAAACAGTTATAATCGTGAAGAATCACATTCGTATCAATCACAAAATTTTTCTTAGCTCCCATACACGTTAGATTTAAATTGTTAATACCTTTGCATAAGCTTAAGATAAGCTACACTGCAAGCAATTTCAAGCAAGCTTGATTGCGTTCGGTCTGCATTATCTTTGTCGCTTTTAAAGATAACAAATTAATAGGGAGAAAGGATTGCTTCTCCGTTAAATATTATAAAAGATGGATTATCAGGACACTTTAACTTACTTATATAACAGTGTGCCCATGTTTCAGCAAGTGGCGGCTCAGCATACAAGGAAGGGTTGGAAAACACTCTGACCCTGGACGCACACTTCGAACATCCCCACCGCAGTTTCCGCAGCATTCATGTGGCTGGTACCAATGGAAAGGTTCCTGCTCGCATACGCTTGCCGCCATACTGCAAGAGGCAGGATACAGGGTCGGGCTCTATACCTCGCCCCATCTGGTGGATTTCCGGGAGCGCATCCGGATTAACGGACAGCCTATACCCGAGGAATACGTCATCCGTTTTGTAGAGCAGGAACGTGGCTTCTTCGAACCCCTCCATCCCTCTTTCTTTGAGCTGACCACCGCCATGGCCTTCCGCTACTTTGCCGATGAAAAGGTGGATGTAGCCGTAATCGAGGTGGGACTAGGCGGACGCCTGGACTGTACCAATATCATCCGTCCGGATGTATGCATCATCACCAACATCAGTTTTGACCATACCCAATTCCTGGGGGACACCTTGGCAAAAATCGCAGGAGAGAAGGCAGGAATCATTAAAAGCGGTATCCCCGTTGTAATCGGCGAGACCACTCCCGAAACGAAACCGGTATTTCTGGAAAAAGCACAGACAACGGGTGCTCCCATCTACTTTGCCGAAGAGAATGACCGTGAAGACTATCCCGGAATAGAATACGAACTGAAAGGCTCTACCAGCAGAAAAATGCCCGGACCATCCTCACCGCCCTCCCGCTACTGAAAGAAGCCGGCTACCGACTGGACGGACAAGCAGTGCGCAGTGGCTTTGCCCGTGTGGTGGAACTGACGGGCTTGATGGGACGCTGGCAAAAACTGCAGGACTCGCCCACCCTGATTTGTGACACCGGCCACAATGTGGAGGTATCACCTACATTACAGAACAACTGAAACAGCAGGCTTACCGCCAGCTACACATCATCATAGGCATGGTGAATGACAAGGATATACGGGGGGTACTGGCCCTGCTGCCCCGGGAAGCGACCTACTACTTCACCAAAGCCAGCGTGAAGCGAGCATTGCCCGAAAGCGAACTACAGGAGCTTGCCGAAGCAGCAGGTCTGGAAGGACATTGCTATCCTGATGTACCTGCCGCCGTGCGGGCCGCACAAGAAAAAAGCCTCCCGGAAGATTTCATCTTCGTGGGAGGCAGCAGTTTCATTGTGGCCGACTTGTTAGCGAACCGCGATGCACTCAATCTCTACTAAGGCATCTTTGGGCAACGCCTTCACTGCCACAGCCGAACGTGCCGGGAAAGCACCGTCAAAATAGGTGGCATATACTTGTTCATATCAGCGAACAAGGACATGTCTGCCAGAAAAACGGTTGTCTTCACAATATTCGCCATGCTCAGACCTGCCTCTTCCAGGATATGCTTTATATTCTCCAAGGACTGGCGGGCTTGCGCTTCCGTACCTTCAGCTATCACTCCGGTAGCTGCATCAATAGGCAACTGACCTGATACAAATACCATTCCACTGGCTTCGATAGCCTGGCTATAAGGGCCTATGGCGCCCGGTGCCTTCTGGCTGCAAATCACTTTCTTCATGATTGTCAAAGTTTGTTTTTATTAATAATCGAGTCTATTTTCTTTTTTGAAATAAAAAAAATCCGAAGTATATGCAGTATTCCGGAAATCCACGCATTTTATAAATAAAACAACGTAATTTCACTCATAACCTGTTATACCTAGACTTAACTCATTTAACACGGGGGAGTTCCCCAAAACAGAGGCTCTGCTTGCGAAAGCAGAGCCTTTATTCTATCCCATCCCTTTACTTGCAATGCTTCTCAATCAAAGCATCCACATTGGGGTCACCCAATTCCTTTGCCTTGGCAAAGCTGGCACAAGCTTCCTTATCCTTCTTCATCTGCAGCTGGGCGATACCCATCAGACGATAGGCCTCGGCATAGTTAGGGTCTTTCTCCAAGGCAGTCTTCAGCACATTCAACGCCTCCTCGTAACGTCCCACGCGAAGATTCACCACTGCCAGTTCGGCACGGTAGGTCAAATCCTCCGGATTCAGTTCGATGGCCTTCGCCATATCGTCCAGCGCACGCTGGTACTGCTTGGCCTTCAAGGCAGCCTGCTCACGGTAATAGTAGAACATGTCGTTCACTTTACCGTTCACGGCATTGTAATAGGCGTCATAATCCAACATGGCATTACGCGCCTGGTCTGCATTCATGCGGGCTTGGGCACGCTCCAGCAAGTAAGGGGCAGCTTCCTCCGTATAGGGCTGGGTAAAGCGGGCCACACAGCTGTCCATCAGAGCCAGTACCTCTTCGGCAGGCGCCTGCATCAATTCCTTGGTCTTGGCGGCACTGAAGAAGGTAGCCGGAGAGGCCAGAATGGTCTTGTTCACTTTATCATAGCTGGTAAATGCCGACGGATAGTCCTGCTTGGCAAACTGGATGTCACCCTCCAATTGGACATAAACCGGAAGCTCGTCAATGGCTATCGCTTTCCGTACCTCGCCCAGAGCTTTGTCGAGCGACCAATCCTTATAAACTTTCTCGGGCTTGCCCAATGCATAATTATAGATTATCTTGGCCCGGTTGTAATACACATCATCTTTCTTTGCAGCAACCTCCAAAGCCTTATCCATATCTGCGGCAACCTTATCCATGGAAACATCTTCACGGGACATGAACAGATGCTGGGAAGCACGGCGCAGATAACCGTCGGCACTGGCAGGATATTGTGCAATGAAATCATTCAGAGTCTCCATATACTTCTCCGGAGACAGTTGGGAAGAAGCCATGTAGAGGAATACCAAAGCCTGCTCTTCGGTATCGGGCAATGCCTTCTTGATACCGATGCCCTTCAATGACATATCTCCATAAGACAATGCGGAGATATTCTGCGACATGGCGAAATTGGCATCAATAGCATAGCAGATGGTAGCCGTGTCTTGTCCGGAGGACTTCTGCGCAAGGCCGAAGACCTGCCCGTCCACAGTCATCAGCGGACAACTCACCATCTTGTCCTTCAGACGCATATCGAGCGTATAATAGGAATAGTTGCCGGAAATCTTATCAGCTTCCTTTACTTTCCCGGCAGTGTAGGAACGGTCCTTCTGGGTGGAATAAGGCAGCAGATATACATCCGCACCGGCAGCCGGAGCCACAGCAGCCAAAGTGAGTGCCGTGACTTTCTTTCCGGGGATGCCGACACGGAACTTGACAACATCGTACATGTCATCGGCCCCCATAATGGCTCCACCGGCATCTGTGCCCCGTCCGAGCTCATCACAACGGCGCGCTGGGCACCTTTGAACAAGGTGTAGTCAGAAAGCGCAACGCCATCTTCAGTGACAAAAAAGCCGTTTCCAGTATTCAGTATCTTATCGTTCTGGTCGTAGGTCACCACCGAAAAAACGGCACGTTTGGCTTTGTCTACCACTTCGGGGCTTGTGCCACACTCCACTGAGCCAATAAACAGAGAGTGAGCATCAACAGCAATTTCTTTTTCATATCTTAGTTGGTTCTTTGTTTTACCGCTTCATAAATCAAAATGCCGGCTGCAACGGAAACATTGAGGGACTCGATGGTTCCCAACATGGGAATCTTCACCCACTCGTCACACAACGCCAGGTTGTCATAGGACACCCCCTTGTCTTCGGCACCCATAATGATGCACATCGGACCGGTATAGTCGGCTTTGGTATAGTCGTAATCGCCTTTCTCCGTGGCTGCCACGATATGGAAACCACTATCTTGAGGAATTGCAGGGTCTCTTTCAGGCTGTGTTCGCGGCAAACGGGCAAAGTGTGCAAGGCTCCTGCCGAGGTTTTCATGGCGTCTGCGTTGACTGATACACTGTTCCGTGCAGGGATAATCACGGCATCTACCGCCGCACACTCGCAAGTACGGGCAATGGCGCCGAAATTGCGGACATCCGTGATGCCGTCAAGCATCACAAACAGAGGATTCTTGCCCTGCTCGAAAAGGAAAGGTACCAAGTCCTCCGTCTTCTGGTAAGTGACTGAAGAGATGAAGGCAATCACTCCCTGGTGATTCTTACGCGTCACGCGGTTGATGCGTTCCACCGGAACGCGCTGTACCGGTATCAAAGTCCCTTTCAAGACAGCGAACAGCTCTTTTGACAAATCACTCTGAATGTCCTTCTTTACCAATATCTTGTCTATCTCTTTTCCTGCCTGAATGGCTTCTATCACGGCACGGACGCCGAAAATCATTTCACTGTTATCAACCATATATGGGTATTTACTATTTGACGATTTACTATTTACTATTTGATACTTCCAGCAATGCTCTGGCATTGTTCAGTGCGGCTTCGGTCAGCTTAGCACCACTCAGCATATGGGCTATTTCTTCCACGCGTTCATCGTCGGTCAGACGACGGATGTGACTGTTTGTTTCCGTTTCGTTGTCCTGCTTGTACACCTTGTAATGGGCGCGTCCACGGGCAGCAATCTGGGTAGATGGGTAATGCTGATTACCTGGCGGTCCTGCTCGCCCATCTCCTGCATGATATCCGCCATGCGGTCGGCTATCTCGCCGGAGACTCCGGTATCTATTTCGTCGAATACAATGGTAGGAAGCTTGACGGCACCGGCTATCATTGCTTTGATGGAGAGCATGACGCGGGCTATTTCACCACCCGAAGCTACGGAGGAGACGCTTTGCAATGCCCCGTTCTTATTCGCGGAAAACAAGAAGTTCACAGTATCCGCCCCGTGTATGCCCGGCTCTTTGCGGGCACTATCTCTACCTGGAAACGGACATTGGCATGCCCAACGGAACCAGCCGCGCAGCCCATCTGCTTCTCCACTTCACGGGCAGCGGCAGTACGCGCCTTGGTGAGGACGGCAGCCTTGCTTTTTCACCTTATTATATAAAGCGTCGCAACGCGCTTTCAGTTCCTCGATGTGCTCGTCGGACGAAGTGATGGCTGAGAGTTTGGCGGCGTATTCATCCGTCAGCGCCAGAAGTTCACCGACAGTGGAAACGCGGTGCTTCTGTTGGAGCGTATAAATCAAGTTCAGACGTTCGTTCACTTCATCCAGACGTTCGGGGTTGAACTCTATTTCATCCTCCTTACCCGACACTTCCTGCGAAATATCCTTCAACTCGATATAAGTGCTTTCCATGCGTTCGGCAAGTTCCCCGGCAACCGGATAAACCCTCTGCAGGCCGAGCATCGTGTTCAGGCATTCCTTCAGCCCGGACAACAAGCCTCCTTCGTCCGAGTAGAGCGTCTGCCCTACCCGATAGAGTCCGGCCTTTATCTCTTCCGCATGGCTCAGCGTATCTGCCTCTTGCTCCAGCTCCTCCTGCTCACCGGCAGACAAGTGTGCCTCTTCCAACTGTTCCAGTTGGAAACGGATATAGTCTTCGTCCGACTTATCCTGATTGGCACGGGCAACAAGGGCCTCCAAATCCTGCTGTGCCTGCTTCCATGCTCCGAAGATATGCTGGTAAGCAGACAAGGCCTCTTCGTTATGCGACAAGATGTCCAGTACATTCAACTGAAATCCTTCCTTGTTCAGCAATAGGTTCTGATGCTGGGAATGCACGTCAATCAGCAGTTCTCCCAACTCCTTCATCTGAGCCAATGAAGCAGGCGTGTCATTGATGAATGCCCGGCTCTTGCCCGAAGCGGACACCTCGCGGCGCAGGATGCATTCTTCCTCGTACTCCAACTCATTCTCCTCAAAGAAAGGCTGCATACCGTAAGCGGAAATATCAAAACGGGCCTCGATAATGCACTTCGAAGCTCCTACACGAATGGCTTTCACATCGGCACGCTGTCCCAGCAGCAGACCGATGGCACCCAGAATAATGGATTTTCCAGCACCGGTCTCACCCGTTATCACCGAGAAACCGCTGCTGAAGCTGATATCGAGCTTTTCAATAAGCGCATAATTCTGTATGTAAAGCGAACGCAACATAAGGATATTGACGATTTACGATTTACTATTTACTATTTAAATCTTTCACCAGACGGTCTACGATGTCGGCAGCCACTTCGGCTTTGGACTTCAAGGGGTAGTCCGTCTTTCCCTGGTGGTCTATGATACTGATTTTATTGGTATCGCAACGAAAACCGGCTCCCTTGTCGTTCAGGGAGTTCAGCACGATGAAGTCCAGATTCTTGCGGTTGAGCTTGTCTTCCGCATTCATCTGCTCGTTATGAGTCTCAAGGGCAAAGCCTACGAGGAGGCGCCGTTGGTGCTCTGTATCGTTCTTCAGATTGCCTAAGAAAGCGGCTATGTCGCGGGTAGGTTTCAAGTTCAAACTCATCTCCCCGGTCTTTTCACGTTTGATTTTCTCATCGGCAACTTGTTCGGGAGTATAGTCTGCCACAGCAGCCGTCAAGATGGCGGCATCGGCATGGACAAAGGCTGCGGATGCAGCATCGAACATCTCCTGCGCCGACTCTACCGCATGGTACTGGTGCATCGGGAAGTAAGTGCCTTGCTGCACCGGACCGGCAATCAGTATCACCTTGGCCCCTCTGGCGGTACATTCATCTGCCAGGGCAAGTCCCATCTTACCGGAAGAATAGTTGCCGATGAAGCGCACCGGGTCTATCTTCTCATAAGTAGGTCCTGCGGTTATCATCACTGTCTTGCCCACCAGGTCGCCCTCTTTGGCAGCAAAGTACATTTCCAGGTGGCGGATGATATTCTCCGGCTCCTCCATACGGCCTTTCCCCACCAGATGGCTGGCGAGTTCTCCCGTAGCAGGTTCTATGATGTGGTTTCCATAAGAGCGGAGTGTATCCAGATTCTTTTGGGTGGAAGGATGGGCATACATGTCCAGGTCCATGGCAGGCGCCACAAACACCGGAGCTTTGGCGGAAAGATAGGTGGTAATCAGCATATTGTCTGCCACGCCATTCGCCATCTTGCCGATGGTGGAAGCCGTAGCCGGGGCTATCAGCATGGCATCTGCCACAGACCGAGGTCCACATGGCTGTTCCAGGTGCCATCGCGTTGGGCAAAGAACTCACTGATAACCGGTTTGCTGGTCAGGCAGAGAGCGTGATAGGGGTAATAAATTCTTTTCCGGCAGGCGTAATGACCACCTGCACCTCTGCACCACGCTTAATCAGTCCGCGAATAATATAGCATGCTTTATAGGCGGCAATGCTGCCCGTAATGCCCAATACTATTTTCTTCCCTTTCAGTATATTTGCCATTTATTTCTGAGTCATTTCACGCAGACGTATCTTGGTCAGCGTGGCTTTGGTATTCAGGGTAAAATCACTGTTCAGAATCCAGCTGTAATAGCCGGGATCGCGCTTCAGGACATCGGATACCGACATGCCCTTGTACTTGCCGAAGTTGAATACTTCCACACCTTTGTCATCGTAGACCATACGACCGGCAAAGTCCACATTCTTGTTGAAGCTGGAATAGTCGGCAAGGAAAGCCACGTCATTCTGCAACTCCGGATAGCGGTCCAACTGCGACATCAGCACTTCGTAGGTGGCACGTGTATCAGCCTCTGCCGTATGGGCGTCTTCCAGATTCTTGCCGCAATAGAATTTATAGGCAGCAGACAGCGTGCGTTGCTCCATCTTGTGGAAAATGACCTGCACGTCCACAAACTTGCGGCGGCTCATGTCAATGTCCACACCGGCACGAAGGAACTCTTCCGCCAGGACGGGGATATCAAAACGGTTGGAGTTGAAGCCCGCCAAGTCGCATCCTTCAATGTCATTGGCAATGTTGCGCGCCACTTCCTTGAATGTGGGGCAGTCGGCTATATCGGCATCGTAGATGCATGAACGGCAGATGCTTCGGCAGGAATGGGCATTTCGGGATTGATACGCATGGTTTTGGACTCCTCATTCCCGTTGGGATATACCTTGAGATAACAGATTTCGACAATTCGGTCTGAGTTGATATTGGTACCCGTAGTCTCCAAATCAAAAAAGACTATCGGATTTTTCAGATTCAATTTCATTGTTTTTTCGTTTTATAAGCTCTGGCTATGAGCTATAAATTATAAGTTTAACTTACAAGCCACGAGCTACAAGTACCGTGCGGCATAATTGCGCAGCCACTTGTAGCTCGTAGCTCATAACCCGATTGCTAATATTCATCAGTCATTCAACATCATCGGCATCAGCAGCATCAGCAGGTCTTCGTTCTCTTCCTGCTCTACCGGAATAATGACACCTGCACGTGAAGGATCTGCCAGTTCGATAACGATTTCATCGGCAGAAATGTTATTCAGAATGTCAATCAGGAAAGTGGACTTGAAACCGATGCTCATCGGATTGCCCGCATACTGGCAAACCAGTGTTTCTTCGGCCGATGTAGAGAAATCGATGTCCTGTGCGGAGATGACAATTAGATTCTCCTGCATGCGCAGCTTGATAAGGCTGCTTGCCTGCGAAGAGAAGATAGACACGCGGCGCAAAGCACCGAGCAGTTGCAGACGGTCTACCGTCACTTTATAAGGGTTGTTCTGCGGAATCACAGAGTTGTAGTTGGGATAGCGCCCTTCAATAAGGCGGCATACCATGCGGTAGCTTTCCAATGTGAACACAGCGTTGCGTTCGTCGAACTCGATAGTCACCATACCTTGTTCCTTCGGTAGCAGGTTCTTCATCAGGGAAGCCGGCTTCTTGGGCAGGATAAAGGCAGCACGCTCGTTGCCCTTGGCGGCCAGTGTCTTGCAGCGCACCAGTTTATGACCGTCCGATGCCACCATCGTGATATCCTCCGTTGTGATATCGAAATAGATACCGTTCATCACAGGACGAAGTTCGTCATCAGCTGTGGCAAACACGGCACGGTTGATGCCACCCAGCAACACTTGTGCATCCATTTCCACACGTACGGCATTGTCACCCAACATGGCGGACTGCGGGAACTCGTCCGCATTCTGCCCCATCAGACTGTATTTACCGTTCTGATACTGTACCGTGATTTCAAGGGAATCCGTATTGATTTCAAAAGTCAACGGTTGTTCGGGAATTTCCTTCAAAGCGTCCAAAAGGGTTTTGGCTGTGACGGCAAAACGGCCGTCCATATCACTTTCATTCACTTCGACTGTAGTGACCATCGTCGTTTCACTGTCGGAAACAGTTGCAGACAAGGTTCCGTCTTGCAGTTCAAAGAGGAAACAATCCAAAATAGGCAACGCATTCTTCGAATTAATCACACGGCTGATAGCCTGCAAATGACTGGAGAGCGCAGTACTCGAAACGATAAATTTCATATCTTCTGTATATTTAAGTTTTTTATTTTGCTAACGTCTTAGAAACCGTTTTTATCTTTTTCAAACTGACGGACAAAGTTAAAAAAAGAATTCCCTACGACAAAGAAATAGCAAGAAAAAACAGCCGAATATTCGTCTCATATTCCTAAAAAATTGTAAACTTCGCCGCATCATTTAAAAAGAAAACAATGGAATTTACAGGAAAAATCATCGCTATACTCCAGCCCAGAGGCGGAGTTTCCAAGTCAGGTAACGAATGGAAATCACAAGAATATGTGATTGAAGACCATGGCCAATATCCGCGCAAAATGTGTTTTGACGTATTTGGAGCGGACAAAATCGAACAGTTCAATATTCAGATGGGCGAAGAGCTGACAGTATCTTTTGATGTAGACGCACGCCAATGGCAAGACCGTTGGTTCAACAGTATTCGCGCATGGAAGGTAGAACGCGTAAGCACTGCCGCACCCGCTCCGGGCGCTCCCGTTCCGCCGCCGGCTCCCACTGCCGCACCGGAATTCCTCGCAGGGGATGCAAAGGATGACCTGCCGTTCTAAGAATATGTTATAATTCACCACAGATTGCACAGATTAACACAGTTTATTCTAGAATTTTGATAATCAAGAATTTTTTAGCTGTTTTAATCTGTGCAATCTGTGGTGAGTGTGTATTTTGACTTTCCTCGTGCTTATTTTCCCTCAGCACTCTACAGAATGACCGATTAATCACCCTTTATAAAGCAATACGATATTCGGATAAACCACCCCTTCTGTACAAGTGAATTGTACTGCAAGCATGAAATGACGGAAGAAGTTGGATTGACGGAAGAAGAAGTTCGGTATCAGACGCACATACGTTTCAGGCTGGCTCAGCATCATCTCCATATCCACCATCATCACAAAATTATATATGGGTGAAAGACTGCCTATACCCTCTTCGTACACCGGTGTTCCGTCTAACACATCTCCACTCTCCACCGCCTCAATATAGGCCGAAAGGCTCAGTGCATCGGGAGCCAGCAACAGACTACCCCGATAGAAACAGGCAAAGGTATAAAGGGCAGACTCCGTGATGCCCGTCAGCTGAGTGAGCAGCGTGTTACGGGGCAACACATATTTAGGGAACTTCCTTGCTTTGGGATACAACGAATTATTTGAAACCACCTTCGGCATAAGCGGAGCATCCTCTTCCTTGGGGGTACTGTAAAGCAGAGACTGCAAGCGGCGTTCCGCTGCCAGTTCATCCTTGAGAGGGATACACATCACGGCGCAAGGCAGCTTGTCCAACGTGTCTTTAGACTGGAACAAGCAAGACATCACGCTCTCGCCCGCATGCTCATTCAAGTAAGCAATCCACTCCTCGTCGCGCTGCTTGATATAGTCTGAATAGGTGGCCTTGGCATACTCCTGACTGGCAGTAAAGCCAAACCAGGAATTTCTGTCAGACATTGCCCAGCGATCGTAAAAGAAAGTGGAAGACGGAAGCAGAGCCCCGGAAAATCCGTCCTCTACCGGCTGCTGCACCCGCAAGGCATTGATAAACGTCTGTGTGGAATCCGACCCATGGCTGATGCCGGAGCAATAAATGGCATCTTCATTGAACTTCATGTCAAACTCCGCCCAACTGCCCAGCTGCGTCTGCGAACGGATACCGTCCGTAGGCTTCCCCATATCCACTCCTTTCATACGCACATAGACCGTGGCAGCCACGTTACTCTGCTTGCCCGCGTACATAGTGCGGAAAGAAGGGAGGTTCATCAGGGACTTTTTGCTGCGCCGCGCATCAATCACATGTTCTATCAAACGCTTCTGGAAACTTACAACCAGAAAATCGGGAGTGAAGTAGGCAGCCAGGAAACGACGTCTGCCATGGGATAGATACGTATCTCCTCTCCCTTGTAATCGAAATACTTGGAAGGAAACGAACTGGAGCAGTACTTCTCCACAAAAGATTCCACCAACTCATAATCACCCGAACCCAAACTGCAATACAATACTTGGTTCATCGGTGTATCCGGCTCGTGAAAGCTAATCAGCATCTTGTTCATCTGTTTACTCAGTCCATGCGGAGTATCCTCCACCAAAGTATACAAATACTTCTTCAAGTAAACAAAAAGCTCCGATACGTATAGAAAATGATTGTCTTTGCTGCAATTCAGTTCATTGATATCCTCCACGAGGTCTGCCATACGGTCGGTTTCGAGTATGGCTGTGGCATCTTGCGGCACCAAAGTATAAAGATTGAAATCCTGCCGGTTCTCCACCGAATTCAACCGCAGGAAAGAATACACACCAAAACCGGTACATAGCAGCACTATGGACACAACGACAGCTATCTGTATGAGGAGTCGGAGTTTCATTGGCATTTATTCATCAACTTTTGGCAAAAAATAGCATTTTCTACTAATAAACAAAACAAATGTTTCAAAAAGTTTAGAAATCTATTTCAAGTCCATCGTAGGCAAAGTGTACATGGGGTGGCAGCTGCTTTTCGATATCGGCATGAAGCCCTGCATGATGGCTCATATGGATGAAATAGTCTCTTTGGCACCAATACGTCCGGCAGCCTCCAACGCCTCCGAAATACTCTGGTGCGTAGGATGCGGCTTTGGCCGTAAAGCATTCATTACCAAAACGTCCAAGCCCTTCAATTGTTCATAAGATTCCTCAGGCATCATGTGCATATCCGTGATATATCCCAGCCGGCCGCCAATGCGGTAGCCAGGATGGGAAGCCTGCCGTGCATCACCCGTAAAGGCAGCACTTCCGTCCGGTTGATGTGGAACACCTGCCCCGCCTCCACTTCCTGCAGATAGATACGCGGAACTCCCGGATATACCTTATCGACAAAGCAGTAAGGCATCCTTGCCCGCAGATGGGCAGCAGTGTAGGCATCGGAATAGATAGGAATATCGGCAAAACGACCGAACGGGCGCAAATCATCCAGACCACCCACATGGTCATAGTGTTCGTGTGTCACCAGTACGCCGTCTATCTTCTCAAAAGAAGAAGCACGCAGCATCTGTTCCCTGAAGTCAGGACCACAATCTATCAATATCACCGCATCATCCGTATGCAGCAGGGATGACGCAACGCAAGCGGTTGTCCCGCGGGTCAGTGGAAGTGCAGACCGGACAAGTACAGCCTATCTCAGGCACACCGGTCGAAGTTCCACTTCCTAATATTCTGAGTTTTCCCATTGACTAAATCAAATAAATTTCTAAAATCAGGTTATATACAACAATGTTTGGGTGTGTCAAAACTCTCTTACTATTTTATCAAACAAACTTCCGGGTGAATATCAATGCCGAATTTCTCGCGGACAGAAGCCCGCACGGCATCCGAAAGAGCGACAATATCCGCTCCCGTGGCACCACCCGAGTTCACCAGCACCAACGCCTGCCGGCCGTGCACCGCAGCAGGCCCCAGCGCCTTGCCTTTCCAGCCACACCGGTCTATCATCCAGCAGCCGGTATCTTTACCCGACCGGCATCCACATCATAGTGGGGCATGTCCGGATATTCCCGTTGCAAAGACTCGAACTGCCGACGCGGCACGATGGGGTTCATAAAAAAACTACCCGCATTGCCCAGCACCTTCGGGTCGGGCAACTTGCTTTGACGGATGTCTATAATCACGCGGCGCAAAATTTCCAGATTCAGCACCGGGATATTTCTCCAGCTCCTGCCGGATAGTACCGTAATCCAATGTATAATGTTCCCGTTTACCCAGGCAGAAGTTCACGTAAGTCACAAACACGGTCTTCATCTCCGGTTGCTTAAACAAGCTCTTTCTGTAGGAGTAGCCGCATTCGTCCACCCCGTAGATACGCTTCTCCCTTGCCATGTTTATGGTTTCCACGGATGTTATCAGGTCCTTTACTTCCACACCATAGGCACCGATATTCTGTACTGCGCTCGCCCCCACCTCACCCGGTATCAGCGAAAGGTTCTCGGCACCATACCAATGCCGCTCCACACAGTAGGCCACAAAATCGTCCCATACCACACCGGCGCCCACACGCACCGACACGTGCTCCTCATCCTCTGACGTCACCTCCAGGCCACCGATACGTGAATGCAGCACCGTGCCTTCATAATCCTTAATAAAGAGCAGGTTGCTCCCTCCACCGATATGCAGCCAGGGCGCAACGACCTGTCCTGCTGCAATCAGCTCCCGCAGTTCATCCTCCGAACCGTATTCCAGAAATCTTGCAGCAGTAACATCAATTCCAAATGTATTGGGTATCTTCTTCAAACCTTTCCTCCTTTATTTAAATGCTCGTGTCTTCATATTTGTACAGCTCCCATCCTTTACTGCGTTTGCGGAAATAGAAGATATTGGAGTATCCGTTGCCTATACCATTTACCTTCAGTATTTTGGTATCCGACAAGTCCTCATTCTTCTGTCCGTAATTGATATTAGACAATCTGTCGGTAGGCATTACCGGACGAAAGGCATACCACTGGTCCACATCCAAAGTAGTTTCCAGAATAGAAAACTCGTCATCAGGGTCTATGGTGATGAATTGTAGCGGATGCCTGATATGCTTGCTCTGATAGACACTGTCCGTCACAAAACGGGTATAGAATTCCACGAAGTCCTCATTTTCACCTTTCTCCATCTCGCGCAGGTTAATGGCCTCGAGCATCCACATTCCCCGCTTCCGTTCAAAATAATAACGCTTCACCATACGCGTTTTCAAGAAAATCCACTCCACTTGCACCGATGTCAGCGTAGTATCGCCCACCATGTCCATATCCTCTTCCTTATCAAAAAGCAAGGTGTAATAGTTCTGCTTGGTAAACAGATAATCATGCTTCCAAAACTCTTCCTCTATCTTTGACGGCGTGTCACGATTGTAATAGGGCAAAGGGAATACCGTCCTCTGCCTTTGCAGGGCATCATCCGAAGCATAATTGAAGATAAAATCATCAAACAGCTCGTCTGCCTCCATCGGCTTCGGTTCTTCCTTCACTTCTGCTTCCAGCAGCGTATCGGCCTTGTGACCGGCCGAATCCACCATTTCCGTAATGGTAGCAAAGGGATCCATTTTTCGCCTTTTGTTTCCGCACGAAATCAAAAGGTGAACAACAAAAATCCCAATAAAAGTTTTTTCATTCTTTACGGACCGCTTACGGTCACTTGTTTAATTTAGCTCTTAATTTCTCAAGCATGTCTACGGTCATGGACTCCAGGTCGTACTGCGGCATCCAGTCCCATTCCTCGCGTGCACAAGAGTCATCCAGAGAGTCGGGCCAGCTGTCGGCAATGGCCTGCTTCAGCGGATCAATCTCGTATGCCATCTCAAAATCAGGCATATGCTTCTTAATTTCCTGATAAATCTGTTCCGGGTCAAAACTCATGGAGCGATGTTGAAAGCGTTGCGGTGCTTCAGCCTTGCCGGTGCCGCTTCCATCAGCGAGATGGCCGCGTTCAGTGCGTCGGGCATATACATCATATCCATATACGTGCCGGCCTTCACCGGACATACGAATTTTTCTCCCTTCACGGCAGAGTAGAAAATATCCACCGCATAGTCCGTAGTGCCGCCACCCGGAGGGGTCACGTTCGAAATGATTCCCGGAAAACGTACCGAGCGTGTATCCACACCATATTTTGTATAGTAATAGTCACTCAACAATTCAGTCGTCACTTTTGTCACCCCATACATGGTACGCGGACGCTGGATAGTGTCCTGCGGTGTCTTCACATGAGGCGTAGCTTCGCCGAACGAACCGATGGAACTCGGAGTAAACACGGCACAATTGTACTCACGTGCCACTTCCAGTACATTCCACAACCCGTCGATACCGATTTTCCAAGCCATGGCCGGACGGCTTTCGGCAACTACCGAGAGCAAGGCAGCCAGGTTGTAGATAGTATCAATCTTGAACTGACGTGCCACCACCTCGATGGACTGACGGTCTGTCACGTCGGCAATGGCCGAAGGGCCGGATGCTTTCAATTCTCCCTTGGGCATAGCACTCGGAATGTATCCTGCCACAACATGGTCATCGCCATAACGTTTGCGCAACTCCAGCGTGAGTTCCGACCCAATCTGTCCGGTAGCTCCAATTACCAAAATATTCTTCATACGAGTTATTTATAAGGTTTCGTTATTATATATGGTGCAAATATACATACTTTTTTTCATATTTCTGCCATATTGATATTGTTTATTCCAAGAAAAATGATGTTCTTTGTGGGAAATGTAATGACAACGTATTACCTAAAAAATAAAATGCTATGTACGGTAAAATGAAAGACCATCTCAGCAAGACACTTGCTGAAATAAAAGAAGCCGGACTCTACAAGGAAGAGCGACTGATTGAGAGTGCACAACAAGCTGCCATCAGCGTAAAAGGCAAAGAGGTGCTGAACTTCTGTGCCAACAATTACCTGGACTGTCCAACCACCCGCGGCTGATTGCCGCCGCCCAGCAGATTATGGAACGCCGCGGATACGGCATGTCGTCCGTACGCTTCATCTGCGGAACACAGGACATCCACAAGGAGCTGGAAGCAGCCATCTCCGACTACTTCAAGACTGAAGACACCATTCTCTACGCCGCTTGTTTCGACGCCAATGGCGGTGTGTTCGAGCCCCTCTTCACCGAGGAAGACGCCATCATCTCGGACTCCCTGAACCATGCTTCCATCATTGACGGCGTACGCCTCTGCAAAGCCAAACGCTATCGCTACGCCAATGCCGACATGGCCGACCTGGAAAGATGCCTGCAGGAAGCCCAGGCACAGCGTTTCCGTATCGTGGTTACAGACGGGGTATTTTCCATGGACGCAACGTTGCCCCGATGGACCGGATTTGCGACCTTGCCCGAGAAATACGACGCGCTGGTCATGGTGGACGAATCACACTCCGCCGGCGTGGTAGGCCCTACGGGACACGGCGTAAGCGAACAATACGGCACCTACGGACGCGTGGACATCTATACCGGAACCTTGGGCAAAGCCTTTGGCGGCGCTTGGGAGGATTCACTACCGGACGCAAGGAAATCATCGACCTGCTGCGCCAACGCAGCGTCCGTACCTCTTCTCCAACTCATTGGCTCCGGGCATCATCGGCGCCAGCTCGAGGTATTCAAGATGCTCAAAGAGAGCAATGCCCTGCATGACAAACTGCTGGAAAACGTGAACTACTTCCGCGACAAGATGACTGCCGCCGGTTTCGACATCAAGCCGACACAAAGCGCCATCTGCGCCGTCATGCTGTATGATGCCAAACTCTCCCAGATTTATGCCACCCGCATGCAGGAAGAAGGCATCTACGTCACCGGCTTCTACTACCCGTAGTGCCCAAAGACCAGGCACGCATCCGCGTACAAATCTCTGCCGGACACGAAAAGGAGCATCTGGACAAATGTATCGCTGCATTTATTAAGGTGGGGAAAGAGCTGGGAGTGCTGAAATGAGTGATAAGTTATAAGTTATTTGCTTGTGCTTTCCCTTGCGGATATAAGCCCTTCATCAACAAATAACTCACAACTTATAACTCATAACTAAAAAAAATCCCGCGACTAAAATTAGCCGCGGGATTTTTAGTTTCTCTCTTATCTACGTTCTCCCAGTTTTGAGTCAACGAAGAAGATTCCGGCATCACCGGCTTTCTTTATCATATCTACAATGCCGTCGGCAGTAGCTTCTTCTTCTACCTGCTCGCGCACGAATCCCCAAAGGAAGTCTTGTGTAGCCTTATCTTTTTCGGCAGAGGCAACATCTACCAATTCATCAATCATTTTGGAAACACGGCGTTCGTGCTGGGCTACCTGCTCGAACACTTCCAGTGGAGTACCGAAGTCATTGGGAACAACATCAATCTTGTCCAGTTTGGCCTTACCGCCACGCTTGATGATATAAGAAGCCATTTCACAAGCATGAGCTTTTTCTTCAGAAGCCTGCTTCTTCAACCAGGAAGCCATGCCGTTATAACCTTCTTTCTCCATATAGAAAGACATTGCCAGATAAAGGTTGGAAGACCACATCTCAGCCGTAATCTGCTCATTAATTGCATTCTGTAATTTTTCTGTAATCATAATCGTATTTATTTAAATTGAAATCATTACAAAAGTAACAAGAAACCTTAAAAGTTGTTCACGCAATAACATTTTTATATAAAAACAGAAGCCTTGGTATAATAAATGCTTCGCCATTCATGCAACGCATCTCCAGCCTCTCTATACCAGCTCGTCCGACGTATATCCTTGAGGCAGCTCACGGCAGTTATAGCCCGAAGCCATAATTTCGCCATAAGCCCCTGCCGAACGGAGGGCGATAAGGTCGCCACGCTTCACCCCATTCAAATCAATAGCCTTACCGAATACATCAGAAGACTCGCAGATGGGCCCTACGACATCATAAGCCTGAACCGGCGCATCCGAAGTGATATTCTCTATCTTATGGAACGCTTGGTAGAGTGCCGGACGAATCAAATCCGTCATGCCGGCATCCAGAATGGCAAACTGCTTGTTGGTGCCCTGCTTCACATAAAGCACCTGCGAAATCAATGAACCGCATTGTCCCACTACCGCACGTCCCAGCTCGAAGTGGAGCGTCTGGTGGGGACGGAGTTTCAGATGGCTGTTGTAAGTCTCGAAGTAGCTTTTGAAGTCGGGTATCGGCTGACGGTTGGGGTGACCGTAGTCAATGCCGAGTCCGCCCCCCACATTGACGTGCTCGATGCGGATATGGCGAGCTTCCAGCTTATCCTGCAATTCGTTGACGCGGTTACACAAAGCCACGAAATCGCCCATATCCAATATTTGGGAACCGATGTGGAAATGCAGTCCGATGAATCTCAGGTTCTTCATATTCTGCGCAATGTCTATCACATGGTCCATATCCTGCATGCTGATACCAAACTTGTTTTCGGCCAGCCCAGTGGTAATATTGGCATGGGTATGGGCACCTACATTGGGATTGATACGGAAAGCCACATTGGCCACCTTACCTTTAGCGGCAGCCAGCTCGTTGATAATCTCCAGCTCGGGGACAGACTCCACATTAAAGCAGAAAATGTCATAATCCAGCCCCAGATTGATTTCCCAATCAGCCTTGCCCACCCCTGCAAAACAATCTTGCCAGTGGGAAAACCTGCCTTGATGGCTGCACGGATTTCACCGCCACTTACACAGTCGGCACCCAAGCCGTTCTCGCGGATAATGGCAAGCACCTTGGGATTGGCATTGGCCTTCACAGCATAATGCACCGAATAGTTGCCATATCGGGCAGCTTCCGTACGGATGCACGAAAGTGTGTCGCGCAAGACCTTTGTGTCGTAGTAATAGAAGGGAGTACGCAATTCGCGGAATTTATGGATAGGGAATGTTCCTTTCATATAATAATCGTAATCTTTGTTTAGTTTAAAAAAAGGAAGATGTAAAGAGGTGTCTACAAATAATTTTCAGACGCAGATGACGCAGATTACACAAATAGGAAGCAAAAAGAATCTGCGTCATCTGTGTAATCTGCGTCTGAAAAATATCAAGAGTTATTCCTCATTGAACAGCGCATCACTGAGTGACTGCAACGCTGCCTTCTTGTCGCACTCGCGGATGAGGAAAGAAATATTATAGTTGCTACCACCGAAAGAAATCATACGTACCGGTATGTCGCGCATGGCATCCAATGCCTTGGCTTCGAAACCGACGTTTTCCCATTCGAGGTCGCCCACCACGCAGATGATGCACATGTCCTTGTCCACCGTCACTGTGCCATACTTCTTCAAGTCATCCAGAATTTCATTGAGATGCTTCACATTATCGATAGATACGGACACACCCACTTCTGAAGTACAAATCATATCGATGGAAGTCTGGTAGCTCTCGAATATCTCGAAAACCTTACGCAAGAATCCGTGAGCAAGCAACATGCGGCTGGATTTTATCTTGATGGCCGTAATGTTGTCCTTGGCAGCCACCGCCTTAATCTTACCCTTCTCCGTATCGTTGGAAATCAGCGTACCCGGAGCAGTGGGGTCCATCGTATTGAGCAGACGGACGGGGATATTGGCATACTTGGCAGGCTGGATGCAGGTAGGGTGCAGAATCTTGCACGAAGTATGCAGCTCGGCGGCCTCTTCGAAATGCAGATGACGCACCGGCGCAGTCTTGTCCACAATACGGGGGTCGTTGTTGTGCATGCCGTCGATATCCGTCCAAATCTGGATTTCGGAAGCGTTGATGGCAGCACCAATCAGCGAAGCCGTATAGTCGCTTCCGCCACGTTGCAGATTATCTATCTCGCCGTAGGCGTTGCGGCAGATGTACCCCTGAGTGATATAAATCTCAGCATCCGGATGCAGTTCCAGCTGAACCTGGAGCTTGTCCTTGATATAGACCGGATCGGGCTCGGCATTCTTGTCCGTACGCATGTATTCTAAAGCCGGAAGCAACACAGACTTCACGCCGCATTCCTGCAGATAGTAGTTCATCATGGCGGTGGAAATCAACTCGCCTGAGCCAACACCACTTTCTCCTCAAACAGAGTGAAGAGGTCTTTGGTATAAGAACGGATATAGTCAAAATGTGATTTGATGAGTTCCAGGCCTTTCTGTTTATACTCCGGAGTAGCAAAGAGTTCATCAATGTGCTGGCGATATTTACTTTCCAGCTTGTTGATAATCTCGTTGGCACCTTCCGGATTCTTCTTGTACAGATAGTCCGAAATCTCAACCAATGTGTTTGTGGTACCCGACATGGCAGAGAGAACCACAATCTTACGTTCACCATCGGTAATCAATTTGGCCACTTCCTTCATTCGCTGAGCCGAACCTACTGAAGTACCTCCAAACTTTAAAACTTTCATTTTCGTTCCTGTATTAATTAGTTTATAGTTACAAGCTACGAGCTACAAGTAGGCAGCTGCGGAGCTTTATCGTTAATTTCTGTTCTTTATAAGAATCAGTAGTTAGAGATAACTACTTAACTACTAATCATTGGTTATTGCAGGGGCGTATTCTGCTGTAACATCAGTCATCAGATGGTCTGCGCACCGGTACACCTTGCCGGGAAACTCTCGCAGCAGCTGCAGGTTGTGCGTGGTCATCACCACCAGTGCGCCGGCTTCACTGATGCCGTGCAGAAGTTCTGCAATGGCATGTCCGGTTTCCGAATCCAAGTTTCCGGTAGGCTCATCCGCAAGGATTATCTCCGGAGAGTTGAGCAACTGCACGCGCAATCACAATGCGCTGTTGCTCACCACCCGACAGTTCATTAGGCAGCTATATCCTTTGTTGCTCATCCCCACCAGGTTCAACACCTCTTCTATTTTGTCCTTAATCTCCCCTTTGCTCTTCCAACCGGTAGCACGGAGAACAAATTCAAGGTTGTCGTACACCGTACGGTCTGTCAGCAACTGGAAGTCCTGGAATACGATTCCCAGCTTGCGGCGCAACTGCGGGATGTGCTTACGCTTAATATGGAGCATGTCATACCCCAATACTTCAGCCTCGCCCGATGCAATATCCAGTTCGCCATAGAAAGTCTTGAGCAGGCTCGTCTTGCCGGAGCCCACTTTACCTACCAGGTACACGAACTCCCCTTTGTGAAGTTCCAAATTCACATCGTTCAGTACGCACAACTCCTGCTGGTGTATCTCTACGTCCGTATATCTTATCAGCGCCTCGCCCACCCCCATTTTTAATTATTAATTTTTTAATTACTTAAATGTTTTCTTCCCACGTCGCACTGTGACGTTCCTCCAATTCACGCGCAAGGTCTTCAATGCGGTATCCTTTGGATGTGAGCAGCACGATGAGTGATACAAGCAAATCAGCTCCTTCATAAATCAGGCGTTCGTCCGTACCGTTGCAAGCCTCAATGACGGTTTCCACAGCCTCTTCGCCTACCTTCTGTGCCATTTTGTTGATACCGGACTGGAAAAGACTGGTCGTATAGGAACCTTCGGGCATTTCATCATAACGCTTACAGATGAAATCCTGAAGAAGCTTTAGAAACATAACCGGCTGTTCGTTCTTCTCACCCCAGCAAGTATCTGTACCGGTATGGCAAACCGGGCCTACGGGATGTACCTGCACCAGTAACGTATCCCGGTCACAGTCTTCCTTCATGGAAACCACATTCAGGAAGTTGCCACTCTCCTCGCCTTTCGTCCAAAGGCGGTTCTTGGTACGGCTGAAGAAAGTCACCTTTCCAGTTTCCACCGTCTTGTCATAAGCCTCCTTGTTCATGAAGCCAAGCATCAGCACCTTAGCGGTATCTGCATCTTGTATAATCGCCGGAACGAGTCCGTTCATCTTGTCAAAATCCATTCTATTTACGATTTAGCTATTTACTATTTACGATTGATATTACTTTAAGTGACTGGAGACTTATGATTTGCTTGAGTAATCCCAATCGTAAATCGTAAATCGTCCAATCGTAAACTCACCTTCATCTTCTCATCGCAATTCCTTGGGCACAAAGATACGATTTAATTCGGGAATTTTAATTTCTCCGAAATGAAAAACACTGGCTGCCAGGGCAGCATCTGCTTTTCCCTGCAAAAAGACGTCACGAAAATGTTCTTTGGCACCTGCCCCTCCCGATGCAATGATGGGGATGGACAATCCGTCGGCAAGGCTGGAAAGCGCTTCATTGGCATAACCGGTCTTGACACCGTCGTGATTCATGCTGGTGAACAAATATCTCGCCCGCACCACGTTCCTGGGCTTCTTTTGTCCACGCAAACAGTTCCTTATCCGTTTCCACACGACCACCGTTCAAGTAGCACCGCCATCCCTTCTCTGTCTGTTTGGCATCAACTGCCAGTACACAAACCTGAGAACCGAAGTTCTTCGCAATCTCGTCTATCAATCCGGGACGGCGGATAGCTGAGGAATTGATGGAGATTTTATCGGCACCTGCATTCAGTAGCTATCCACGTCACCCAGTTCATGAATGCCTCCACCTACAGTAAAAGGAATGCTGATATTCGCAGCTATGCGTTTCACCAATTCAGTGAAAGTCTTACGGCCTTCAAAACTGGCTGTGATGTCGAGAAAAACCAGTTCGTCGGCACCCTGCTTACTATAAGCACGCGCCAGTTCTACCGGGTCGCCCGCCTGGCGGAGGTTCACGAAATTGGTACCTTTCACTGTCTGCCCATCTTTAATGTCGAGGCAAGAAATGATTCTTTTTGCTAACACGGCGGTTTGAGTTATAAGTTATGAGTTATAAGTGATTAATTTTCAATTTCACCTTTCAACTAACAAAGTTTCCAGTTCTTTGAAGGTGATGCGGCCTTCGTACAGAGCCTTACCGAAAATAACGGCAGGTATGCCGACAACTTCCAAATGGCGTATATCATCGGCACAGCTTACGCCTCCACTGGCTATCAGATAGAGTTCAGGATGGTGCTCCAGTATCTCCTTATACAACGCTATCGATGGTCCTTGCAGCATTCCGTCACAACTGATATCAGTACAGATAACCTTACGGACCCCCTTCTCTACATAGTCTTTCAAGAACGGAAACAGTTCGCAGCCACTCTCATCCTTCCAACCATTGACGGCTATTTTATGCTCTTTCACATCAGCGCCAAGAATAATTTTCTCGGAACCATACATTTGAAGCCATTTGCAGAACAATTCGGGATTCTTCACAGCAATGCTGCCACCGGTCACCATCTGCGCACCGTTCTCAAAAGCTATCACCAAATCTTCATCACTCTTCACCCCACCTCCAAATCAATAATAAGAGACGTACGCACAGCTATCTGTTCCAACGTACGGTAGTTTACCACATGATGGGAAGCCGCACCGTCCAAATCGACCACATGAAGTCTGCGGATACCATGAGCCTCCAGCTCCAGGGCCACTTCCACGGGATTTTCGTTGTACACCTTCTTGCTGTCATAATCGCCTTGGGAAAGGCGTACACATTTTCCGTCAATAATGTCAATAGCGGGAATCAGTTCTATCATTTTATTTACGATTTGACGATTTACAGTTCCAGGAAATTCCGCAAAATACGCTCTCCCACACTTCCACTCTTTTCCGGATGGAACTGTGTGGCGTAGTAATTGCCTTTATGCAAAGCGCACTGAACGGATGAATGTAATCCGTCACGGCTGCCGTACAATCATTGACTGGCACATAGAAACTATGTACGAAATAAACAAACTCTTCTTTAGTAAAGCCTTTAAAAAGTCCGCTATTCGTCCGGGCAATGGTATTCCATCCCATATGAGGTACTTTATCCTCGTGCCTCTGCGAAATGAAACGTTTCACATCAGTATCAAAAATACCCAGGCAATCCACATCCCCCTCTTCAGAGTGGCGGCACATCAACTGCATGCCCAGCAAATGCCCAATACCGGCTGGCGTAACTCCTTTATCAGCTATCCATACCACCGGCACGCAAAAAGTCCATAGTGGTTTCCGCCTCTCCCACACCGGGAAAGATAACCTTATCGGCAGCACGTAGCACAGCCTCATCCGCCGTAATCACTGCCTCTACTCCCAGACGCTTCAAAGCATAATCCACCGAACGGATATTGCCTGCATTATATTTGACAACTGCAACTTTCATTTTTTTAATTGAGAATTGACCATTGAAAGGTAATAATTGAAAGGTAATGACAAGTTCCCCACCATCAACTATCAATTATCAACTATCAACTAATTAAATATTACCGTTTTGTTCTTATATGCCAACACCTTGCGTTCAATATGCTTCTGAACAGCACGAGAAAGCACAATCTTTTCCAAGTCCTTACCCTTGTTCACCAAATCCTGCACAGTGTCCTTGTGTGTAATACGCACCACATCCTGCTCTATGATGGGACCGGCATCCAATTCTGTGGTAACATAGTGGCTGGTAGCTCCAATAATCTTCACTCCACGTTCAAACGCAGCATGATAGGGCTTCGCTCCCACAAATGCCGGAAGGAAAGAGTGATGGATATTGATTATCCTATTGGGATAAGCGTTTATCATTTGCTCGGAAATGACCTGCATGTAGCGCGCCAGCACTATGAAAGTTATCTTATGCTTTGCCAGTAACTCCATTTCCTTCTTCTCTTGTTCCTCCTTTGTCTCTTTGGTAATGGGGAAAAGATGGAAAGGAATACCGAAACGCTCGGCCACGTGCTGCAAATCGGGATGATTGCTTATAATAAGAGGTATCTCCACATTCCACTCACCAGCGGTGTAACGCGCCAACAAGTCGAACAAGCAATGGGACATCTTTGAAACAAAGATAGCCATACGCGGTTTTGTATCGGAGAAATAGAGACGGAAATTCATCTCATATTTCTGTGCATACAAAGTGGCAAAATAATCCTCAATCTTTTCCTGAGGCACCAGAAAATCTTTCAATTCCCATTCAATACGCATAAAAAGATATTCTCTACATGGTCTACATACTGATCCAGATAGATAATATTACCTTTATTCACCGTTATAAAGTCTGTTACTTCTGCCAATATGCCTGGTTTGTCAGGGCAGTGCAGCAACAGTTTGGCTGTTTTCATCATCCTAAAATGTTTTTTATCATTTTTCAAATTACAACATTCTCGTTTTGAGTCCGCAAAAATAACGATTTATTGCAAAACAACGAACTTTTCGAGCAAGAAGTTTAAAACAAGCTCCGAAATGTTTCGTTTTCTCCAGGAAAGGTTTTCATATCAAGAATAAAACAGTGCATAAACGTATTTCTAAACAGTTGTTAAATTTACTTTTCTCTTATTTTTCCAATCTTCTCAATATGAGGATATAAAGCAAATACAGCACAAAACGCTTGGAAAAAAGTTCGCCATAGCTATTGCAGATATCAAAGAAATGCCTACCTTTGCAACCGCAATCAAGAGAGATAGCAACGAAAGAATGAAATAATGGTGCGTTAGTTCAGTTGGTTAGAATACATGCCTGTCACGCATGGGGTCACGGGTTCGAGTCCCGTAGCACCGCGAAAGCAAATAGCAAATTAAAGCAAAGCTCTGAAATTCAAGGATTTCAGAGCTTTTTCTTTTTCTCCGCTTCGGCAAAAAACAGCGGTTTCAGGCAGTTCTCACGTGCTTATCCGTGGGACTTTTCGAAAGCCGTTTTTGCTCCCACGAATTGGCGCATTTGTCTTTGATTGTCAGCTTTTTGCGTAGCTGGTTTTTGAGCATGGCAAACTAATTTTGTACCACTTAAAAATCAAAGAATTATGGGAGCAGTGAAAAGAAACACATTGAGCGTATTGTTCATCATCAAGAAATCGAAACTTCTGAAAAACGGTGAAGCTCCTATCTGCATGCGCATCACCGTGAACAAGCGAGTAGCCGAAGTTATGATTAAACGGAGCATTCCCGTAGATTTATGGAATCAGAAAAAGGAATGTTCCAAAGGGAAAGACCGTGCAGCTACCGAACTGAACCACTATATCAATACGGTTCGTGCCAAAATATTGCAGATACACCGTGAACTGGAAATAGACAACAAAACAATAACAGCCGATATAATAAAGGATTGTTTTTATGGACGTGACAAGGTACAGCGCAGCTTGCTGGAAGTTTATGCGGAACATAACGAGAAATGCCGTGCCTTGATTGGCAAAGAATATACGGAAAGCACCGTAACCAAGTTTGATACTTCCATAAATCGCTTGAAAGAGTATATCCGCAGTTGCTACCACCGTGATGATATGATGCTGGCAGAACTGGACGGGCAATTTATCCGTGATTTTGATTTTTGGCTGAAAACGGATAAGCACTGCCAAAACAATTCCGCATTAAAGCATTTGAAGAACTTGAAAAAGGTTGTCCGCATAGCTTTGGCTAACGGTTGGATAAAGAAAGACCCGTTTTACGGCATCCGTTTCAAGCAGGAGGAAGTAAACGTAGAGTTCCTCTCACGTGAGGAACTGGATATTCTGATGAACAAGGAATTTACAATCAAAAGGCTGGAGCAGGTAAGGGATATTTTTGTCTTTTGCTGTTTCACCGCACTTGCTTTCGTTGATGTGCAGCAGCTAAGCCGTGAACACCTGATAAAAGACAATAACGGTGCTTTGTGGATACGCAAGGCACGGCAGAAAACCAATCAGATGTGCAACATTCCCGTTTTATCCATTCCCCAAAGGATATTGAGGAAATATGAAGATAATGCGGAGTGTATAAAGAAAGGTGTGCTTTTACCCGTAATCAGTAATCAGCGCATGAATGCCTATCTAAAGGAAATCGCTGATTTGTGCAGCATTACCAAACGCCTAACTACTCATGTTGCAAGACATACTGCGGCTACAGTTGTTTTTCTCGCTAATGATGTATCAATGGAAAATGTATCTAAGATTTTGGGACATTCCAATATCAGAATGACACAGCATTATGCAAAGGTTTTAGATAGCTCCATTATGCGTGATATGGTGAATGTGGAAAAGAATTTTTCAATAAGCTGAATTTTATTGCTTTTTTAATAAATAATTTCTATTTTCGTCTCAAAATAAGTAAAAAATGGATATACAGAATATTATAAATATAATAGCAATTGTTTTATCACCCATTATAGCAGTTATTATAACAAGGTATTTATCAATCAGAACTGATAAGAAAAAAGATAAAATGGAAATTTTTAAGATATTAATGGCAACACGTTATAATAGGTGTACAATAGAATATGTTCGTGCGCTTAATTCTATTGATGTTGTTTTTTATGATAGTAAGAAAGTGCGAAAAGCATGGAGTGACTATTATTCTGTATTGCAAAATCCTACTCCAAATTCCAATTTGATTTTTGATAAAGAGTTGTTATTAATAGAAGCAATGGCGCAAGATTTACATTATACAAACATAAAATGGGAAAATGTAAAGTCATTCTATTTCCCTCAATGGCTAAGCATTCAATATCAACAAGAAGCTAATTTTAAAAATGCCCAATTAACAATTACATCTTCTATATCACAATCATTGAGTGAAAGTGGCATGAAAAATGACAATAAGCAAGAGAAGAAGTTTGAGTAAATACAGACTGATTAGCGAAGATTCTTCCAAAGCTGAATAAAACATTAACAAAGGTAAGCTTCGTATTCCGTCCGTTCAAGCCCAAGCCCTACGGGTTTGAAAGAAAATCTCCACGCCTGCGCTACGCTCCGGGTAGTATTTTCTTCCAAAGGCTTGCACAGACGGAATACTACACTGATAGAGTTAATGTTCTTAGTCAGTTTCGGAAAAAAATGTGTTTTTTAGGACGGTGGGTTATTCCTGCCGTTCCTTGTTGTAGTAGGTCTGCAAAAGCCGTTCTATATCGCTTTGACGGTAGATTATTTTGCCTTTTATCTGAATGTAAGGGATAACGCCCGTATCTCGCCATTCTTGCAGCGTGCGGATGCTTACTTTCAGATATTTGGCTGCTTCCCGGTTGCTTAGAAACTTCTCGCCGTTCAAATGCGGTCTGCTCTCCTTTGCCAGTCGGCTGATACCGTCTAACATTCTATCCATAGATTGAAAGAACTCTTTTATCATTTCACTGTTGCTGTTTATTAGTTCCATATTGATTTATAGTTAGCTTGAATGATTAGTATATACATTTTCAATTACGCAGATAATTGCCATAGTAAGAAATGGAAAGGCTGTCTTTTGCCTTGTCATAGCCGATATAAAGCCGCTTAAAGGCTGAAACAATAAAGTAACGGCTATCTTCTTTCTGTATCTCGTAAGTAGCGGGTTGCGCCTGTCCGTTATCCGATACATGAAGCATCGAAAGGAGATACTTTTTCTTACTTGGATATATCATCACCGTAGGATGAAGATTTAAACTTTCCCATGTACCCACAATAGCCGGAGGGTAAAAGATTGGTTTGCTTCTGAATTGTCATCTTGTTTTCTTGTCATAAGGCGATACTTATTTATTGGTTGGTATATAGTTGTTTTTCTTTCCTGAAAGATGGTTAACTGTACATTCAGCAACCAGTGTTTCAATATCGACAGATTTATAGTACAGCTTATTCCCGATTTGGGAGTAACCCAGTTTACCACTGTCCCGGTAGTTCTGCAAACTTCGGATGCTGATACCGAGCAGGGCACACACTTCACGACCTGACAACCATTTATCGGACTGATGATTGTTCAACCTGCAAATGCGTTCCACCTGATTAGCAAAGTTGGCGAACCGACTGCATAACTGTTTAAAGGTCTGTTCCTCAATAGTTATTATATTCATTCTTTATTCTCTTTTGGCTGGTTGAATATTCCTTTTTGCATTTCTTCCCGGTAGAGAACCGAAAGGACATCATTGTACGTATTCAAATGCTCTTCCAGTACGTTATCAATGAAACTTCCGATGCTTACTTGTTTGTTTGTAATCACACCTACAATCTGCATGATACGTTTCTGTATTTCTCCACTTATGTACACGCTTTGACGGTTGCAAACCGCCCGCTTTTTAAGGAACACCGATTTATAGCTTTCCCGTTCCTTACTTGCTGTTTCCTGTAATGATTGTTTTACTTCTGCCATACTTTCAATTTTTAATGGTTTATGAATAGGTTGATTGATTTTTAATAATGTTGAAAGATGGTAAGCCAGTTTTATGGCAGTATTGCCAAATCGTTAAACGCCTTTCAAACATGTTTTAAAGCCATATTCAAACCTTGTTTGACTGCCTTATATATTGCCACCATTCAATCAATTTTCAGCAAAGAAAAGGGTAAAAACAGATGCTTTTAAAAATGGGGGTACTTTGTCCGTTTGTGTCGCAATTTGGCGTAATAGCATCTTTCAGGGGTAAACAGCTGTCTGTAATTTTGTAACCGATAAACAGACATAGGAGGAAGCCGAACCGCTTGCTTTGGCAATCTGACCGTAGGGAAGATTTTTATGTTCATTGGAACATAGCAAGTTGTGTTTTGAGGCCCGCACTTCGTTTTTTGTGCCTCAAAACCTTGCCACCTTTGAAGGTGGTTGGTTTTACTCCGAAGTCGTAAAACCAGTAAATTATTATCAGTATGGAACAGAAAAGGAAGCCATTTAACAAAGGTGGGCGCAAGCCTAAACTTGACCCACGAACGCACCGTTATTCCCTGAATTTGGATGATGTGGAGAACGCCAAGTTCTTAGCTTTTTACGACCAGTCTGGCTATAAGGTAAAGGCACATTTCATCAAGAACTGTATCTTTGGAAAGTCGTTTAAGGTACTTAGGATTGATAAAAGCAAGGTTGATTATTATATCCAGCTCTCCCAACTGTTTTCACAATTCAGGAACATAGGCATACTGTATAACCAAACGGTGAAAGAACTCCATTCCAATTTTGCGGAAAAGAAAGCACTTGCCCTGCTTTACAAACTGGAACAATACACTGTTGAACTGGTAAAGACAAACCAGCAGATTATTGCGCTTACCAAACAGTTTGAAGCATCTTATAAGGAAGAGGGAATAATATCGGCAGAGAAATAAGTACAGGCTTGTCAAAAGAAAAAACATCCCCGGAACTGCCACGTGTACAGTTTCGGGATGAATTTCATACTTACTTATCCGTTCCGTGTTCTTTCTCGAACTTTCGGAGCGTACCCACATCGAACCGTTTCTTTATGAACTCACGCACATCGGAAGCCCGATAGTAGGCTTTCCCGCTAATCATCATAAAGGGCAGCAGTTTCTTGCTTCTCAATCTCTGCAATGTTCGGGTACTTACTTTGAACAACAGGCATAAATCCTGATTATCCAATAACTTATCACCCGGCATCACTTCGGGGTTGGTCTGCAAACTCTTTACGTCTTTGCCTACTTCAACCAGTTTATCAAGTAACTTTTGCATCCAGTCTTTGAACTCGTAATTATCTACATACATATTGCTTCATTTTTCAGGTTATACATTAAGATTTTCAATCGATTGATGAAGCAAAGTTCAGAAAAGGAAAGCAAACAAATTACAGGGTAGCATACGCTACCCTGTATAAATTGATGCTAAACACCTGATTATCTATACCCTTTGTTTTCGTGTTCTTTGCGGATAAGGTTTGCCAGTTCATTAAGGAACTCCGTTAGTTTGGCTGGTTTTCGCTTGATGACATCCATGTATTTTTGGTGATAATCACCTAATTTGATGTTAAAGAGCCATTCAAAGGCTTTTCCTAAGTCCGTCAGGTGAACAGTTTTTTCATTTTGATATATTATACGCTGGGAGAGAAATAGACCGCTGACTATTTCCATGATACTAATAAGGCTTGTTTTGTCTGCTAAATGGAGAGGGGAAAGGAATAGTTTATTTGCGTGTTGCTGAAACTGTTCCGGATATTTTATGCGCAGTTTGATAATACGCATTTCATTATTTAGTAATCCTATTGCTTCCTCAATTAAATGCAAGTAGGGCATTTTTTTCTTGCTCAAACCGCACACGATACGATTTAAGTCGATGCAAACCAAAGGAGAAATAACGAAGTAAAACGCTATAATCCTGTTCGTTGCAACTGAAATCAGCTAAATGTGTAGCCAATTCCTCAATAGCTTCTGTAAATTCTGTTACAGAAACTTTACGCTGCGAGCATTCCAATAATAATTGGAAAAATCTCTCTTGTAATATATCTTTCATATACTTATATTTAATGGCTATCGAATTGATAGCTTTATTCACTTACTTTTATTAGTTTGGTTAGAAGATATATAACTTTTTAATTGTGCCAGATTAGAAGTTATAACAGCATATTTTACACCACTATCTATTATATCATCTATCATTTGCCTTATTTCAGCAGGAGAATGATTTATATGTCCATCAAACATAAGTTGCAGAGCATCATTACTATAAATTTTCTTAGCTATTGGCATACTGATAAATAGAGGTAAAAGATATAATCTGTTTGCTTTTTCTGTTTTAGGATTGATGCCCATTCTTTCACAAATAGCTAAGCCTTCCCGAATAGCTTTCATTGTAGTTTTGATAATAGCTGTATTCTCTATAAATTTAGAGGCACTTCCGGCACTCATTATTCCCGCTGAAAGACCGGCAGCGACAGCATAATGTGTGATTAGCCATACTAATATTTGATTAGAAATGACAGGCTTTAAGTTTGCTTTATCCAGTATTATAGAAAGCTTTTCTACTCGTGGAGTTATCCGCCCGTCTTTTTCACCTAACGGAGTATTGGAATATTTTAGACCTGAAATGGCACAATGTATGCTTTTATCTTCTTTTCCGCCCCCGACCATAAAGGGAAAGGCAAAAAAATATTGTTCAGGTTTTAGATATTTATCTATTTCAGTAAAAACATCCCAGTTATTTTGGAAAAATACAACATTTGCTTTTCCTGCTGACTTTGAAAGACTTGGCAATATAGTTGATAATTGCAATTTATTGGTGGAGACAATAATGTATTCAAAATCATTATTTGACGAAAGTTCGTCTATTACTGTAGGCTTAAAGATTATATCTGTATCTTTTTTTACTTTCTCTCTAAAGTCAGAACAAATAATGTGAATACCATTTTTTGTACAAATTCTTTTTGCCCTTTACGCACCAATACAGTAACGTCACATCCTGCTTTGGATAATTGCCAGCCATAAGTACAACCCACTACGCCAGCACCGTATATCAATATTTTCATAAAGCGATATTATTAAGTTCTTTGTTGTCGTTGATAAATACAGAATTGAATTCCGATAGATTTTCGGTATAAATATCACAAATATCAAGTAACTGTGTAGGGGTATAACCCGTGAACATTTTAAACTCTTTTATTAAATGTGATTTATCATAATATCCACAATCATAGGCAACCTTACTTATACTGATTTGTGGAGTTGATTGCAAAATATTGAATGCCTTTCTAAATCGTGTGATTTGGATAAAATCTTTTGGATTTAGTCCTACATATTCAGCGAATATCCGTTTGAATTGCTTATATCCTAAACAAGCCGTTTGAGATAAAACGGATATATTTCCTTCACCTTCATTGATATTGTGTATAGTAGCCATCATCCTATTGGCGTTGCATGATATATTTTCGCATAGTCTATTTAATAAATATTCTTCTATCAATCTGACTATTTGATAATTATCTGATGCTTCATTTATTTTCTCTTCCAATTCTACTAAATAGGTATTATCTAACAAATCAATGCTTATATTCTGATTAGTAAACTCTTCCATAGGATATGGAAAAAACATCCTGCATCCGATAGGCTGGAATAAAATAATGACCATATCCAAGAAGGAAAATTCTATGTCTGAATAAGTGCTGATTTGCCCACTTATATAGGATTGTGGCTGCGTTCCCTTATGAAAAGAAGAAATAATTTTATTTCCTTTATGAAAAACAAGTGCTACACAACCTGCCGGGATAGAACGTTGGAAGCCTTGCTTTACATCATCTATCCTTAAAAACCAATATTGCTTTATATAAGGAGCGAGCAATTTGGTAGGTTGTATTACTTGAATTTTCTCCATTTTGCCTTAACTATCAGGCAAAAGTAAGATTTCTTAGATTGATAATAGGTGTAAAAAAGGGACATTCTAACAAAAAAGCCCTAAAAGCTAATAGAAAAATGTATCAGAATTGATTTTTAATCTCTGTTTGCCATAGAATTATTGAAAGAATACAAAGCAAATTAGGAGTAAATAAAAGGGTAGTGCCCTACTTTTACAAAAAAAATATTTTTGTAATCATTTGAACTTTAGAAAATTAACCAACAATATAATGGCGTTTATAAATTTGCGTTCTTATTAGCCATACCAAAAAATGAATAAAGGTCAAGTTTGATTGTGTATATTATTAATATTTTCTATTTAAAAATTTGCTTAATTCGTTGTAACGTAATACTTTTGTAAGTAACAAAAGACGATAATACTATGGTTAATAAAAAAGTAACATGCTATTCAGTGAATATTCCAGAAAGCATGGATTTTGTACAACTCCTTTTAGATAACGAAGAATCTTCGTTAAAACCCTTTGTTCTTGATCAATATAGAACAATAGAACTTAAATATACTCAAATACAGAAAAATGGAAGTATTGTTGGTCTATTTGTAACTACAAGTCGAAAAAATATTCCACCAGCTCATAAACCTGGAAATGGAGACGATTATACAGCATTGCCCTTAGATGATGGACAAGGCTTAGCCTATCCTAATGTATTTTTATATGATCCCCAATTTAAAGTACTATATTTAGAGACAAATAGAATGGGAGTTAGTCCGTCAAAAATATGTGCATATTTTGAGGCGAGGGCTATTAGGGACTCTATTCCTACTTTTTGGATTGAAATCAGTCCTCTTTTAAAAAAAGAGGCGTATGAAAGAGTTGAAAACATGGTGAGAATAAAATATGTAAATTTGAAATTAGCTAAACCAACCGGGCTTCTTAGAAATAATTTGTCTAAAGGGTCATTAAGAGGATTGGCAAGTATATCCGATCAGCTTAATGCAGATAAATACATGCAATGTTCTTTTACTGCGGATAAAGTAAAAAGCTTAAAGAAAGGGGAAATCTTAAATATTATAGATAGTTTTGGACGTATTCATTCAGAGGCAACAGAATTAGGGCGAGAAAAAGGTAATAAACTTATAATTAAAGGAAATATCTTAGATGAAGATGGAGCTGAAATAGAGGATGTTGTAGATTTTTTACTAAACAAAATTGATTTTCGTTTTTCAATAGAAGAACCTATTATAGCTTCAAACCTTCAATTTATGGATAGAAAAAATGGTATTAATACGGTTTATATGAAACTTTATAAAGAAGTTTCTACTGTGGTAGATAGTATTCAGCGTTTAAGAAAGGAGTAAAATATATTCAAAAATCTATAACTTAGGAATATGACCATATTCATAACAAATATCCATATTGCAACAAATATATTGTAATAAGGTATTTGAATTTCTAATGTTAATAAAAACACACAGGTTAAGATAACAGATAAAAAAGAATATATTACCGCTGTCTTATTGTATTGTATTAACTCTGGAAATCTATTAGTATCAATTAAATTTTTAATAGCGGAATTGTTTAACTGCATCAAAGTTACCATCGTTGTCAATAAAAACCCAAAAACAATACTTTCCGCTGTAACTAAAGCTGATATAAATGTTTTATCAAAACATTTATAATAACACTTATCTATTATTTCATTATCTTTAAAAAAGTACAATAGCAAACATATCATCGAAGAAAATAGTAATGGATATAATTTCTCCCATTTGTTGGATATGTATAACTTTATCTGTTCAAACATACTAAGTTTCTTTATTTGCAGTAAAGATACAATATTTTCTTGTAAAAATTATAGGCTATTGATGATTATTATATGAACTATTTCATATTTTTGCACCAACTCAAACAACCACCGCAACACCAAGCAATCCAAAGAATTGCACACGTGGGGTTATTAGTGGGAGAAAGATTTTAGAGATTGCTAAGATATTGAGTACGTGAAGAATAGAATAAAGGTTCATCTTCCGTACGCACCGCTTTCTTATGAAGCAAAATAAAAGAAAAGTCCTAAAGTATTATACTTTAGGACTTTTCTTTTTGCCCAACACCACACCTAAAAGCAGCGGAATAACGCAGTTGGCACTGGCTTATCCGTTGGATTTTTCGGGGAAGAAAAAAAGTCCAACGATTTAGTTTTGTTTTCGCTGATTCTCAATATTTTGCATAGTCTGATTTGGAACAATACGATTTA
>ENA-OQAA01000218-OQAA01000218.1-human-gut-metagenome-genome-assembly--contig:-NODE-218-length-41228-cov-3.305783_pt1 | contig 41228 bp, 42 predicted proteins | sample MGYA00242489_ERZ504515 | MGnify/ENA primary metagenome ERZ504515 (study PRJEB26092, sample SAMD00036237) | human gut metagenome | host: Homo sapiens | study: EMG produced TPA metagenomics assembly of... | reverse complement strand
CGAAAATGGTGAACTCTGCGTCTTGTGATGAAGGGACAGGAAGGGATTTTTTCAACAGTTGGACATCTGCGCAGTGGATTTATATACGGGAATCTGTAACTTCCTGAAAGCGGGGGCTTCCGCCACTTTTATCAAAAGGGATCACTGGGTGGAGGCCATTTCTTCAGAGAGTCTGGCGGCAGGCTGATACAGCAGGTGGATTTTGAAACATCTTCAAGGAAGCTGTATCACGGGGATTATCTGATCATGATGACAGATGGCGTCTTGGATGCGCTGCCTGCCATGCGGGAGGAGGAGACCATGAAAGAAATCATTATGGATATCCATGAAGAGACTCCCAAGGAGATGAGCCGGGGGATTCTGGAGCGGGTGCTGGGATACAGCGATTACTGCGCCAGGGATGATATGACGGTTCTTGTAGCTGGAATGTGGAAGAAATAGAATGATTATTTTTGAGTAAAAAACAGATATGGAATCATATGAGCATATGAATATGTTTGAAAGAAGTAATATTGTTACGGTTCACGAAAGAATCAGTAACGTATCAGAGGCAGAGCTAGTATGTATCAGAAAGTGAAAGCATATATGAAAGAACATGGCATGGTAGTGGATGGGGATGTGTCCTTGCCGGAGTTTCCGGAGGAGGAGACTCCATGGCTATGCTGGAAATGTTAAAAAGATATCAGGCTGAAGCAGCTTTTTCGCTGTGTGCGGTACATGTGCATCATGGAATCCGCGGCGAGGAAGCTGACCGGGATGAAAGAGTAGTAAGAGAGACCTGCGAAAAATGGACGATTCCTTTTTTATCCTATCATTACCCGGTACCGGAGCTTGCAAAGAAATGGAAAATGGGACTGGAAGAGACAGGAAGAAAAGTCAGACAGGATGCGTTTTCCAGGGCAGAAGCTGATTATTTTGGAAAATCAGAAACGGCTGACCTCCAGGGTGGGGGAAGAGTCTCTGCCGCCAGAGAAGGAAAATTACGGATCCGTATTGCTCTGGCCCACAATGAAAATGATGTGGCGGAAACTTTGCTCCACAATCTTTGCAGAGGAACGGGGCTGAAAGGTCTGGCTTCTATTTTGCCGGTGCGGGATGAAATTATTCGGCCCATTTTGTGTTTAAATAAACAGGAAATTGTCAATTATTTAATAAAAGAACAGATTCCCTATGTAACAGACAGTACCAATCTTACAGATGATTATACAAGAAATAAGATCAGACATCAGATATTGCCTATTCTGGAAGAACAGGTGAATGCTTCTGCTGTCCGCCATATGGCGGAGACGGCCAGTCTTGTTAGTCAGGCAGAGGAGTATTTGTCCCGTCAGGGAGAACGCCTTGTGAAAAAGTATGGGGAAAACAGGGAGCGGGGAATTTTCCTGTCAGAAGCATTCTGGCGGGATGAGCCTGCCATAGCTTCTTACGGAGTGCTTCAGGTTTTTGAAGAGCTGGCTGGGAAACGTAAGGATTTTACAGCTGCTCATGTAAAAAGTGTGGAGAGCCTTCTGAAGCTTCAGGTGGGACGACGGATCAATCTGCCTTATGATCTGGCGGCGCTTCGAACTTATGGAGGAATTTTACTGGGAGAAAGACAATTACTGGGAATGTCAGATAGAAATCTGAGTTCAAAAGAGTACGATCCAGTGAAAGCTGAAAAAAATCAGGAGAGGAATGCACTGCAAAAAAGTGTCCAGTTGAGTAAAAAGAAGCTGGAAACTGCTTGTGAACAGGTACTTTTTACAGATAATGTTTTTTATCTGAAAATATTTTCTAATGAAGGCCAGAAGATTGAAGAAAAAAAGTATACGAAATGGCTGGATTATGATAAAATAAAACAGGAACTGTCCATCCGGACCAGACAGCCGGGAGATTTTCTCATTGTAGATGACAAAGGGAGCAGCAAGAAGCTGAACCGTTATTTTATAGATGAGAAGATCCCATCAGAGGAAAGAGACAGCATCTTGCTTCTATGTACCGGCTCTGAGGTTTTGTGGGTGGTGGGAGGCAGAATAAATGAGAATTATAAAATAGCTCCCAGAACCAGGAGAATATTGGAAATACAATACCAAGGAGGAAAAGATAATCATGAGTGAAAAAATCAGAGTTTTACTGGATGAGGAGACTGTGGAGAAGCGTATCTGCGAAGTAGCAGCCCAGATCAGCGAAGAGTACAAGGGAAAAGAAATCCACATGATCTGCGTTCTTAAGGGCGGAGTATTTTTCATGTGTGAGCTTGCCAAGAGAATCACAGTGCCGGTAACTCTTGATTTCATGTCTGTTTCCAGTTATGGAGATGACACCAAATCAAGCGGAGTTGTAAAGATCGTCAAGGATCTGGATCAGCCTCTTGAAGATAAAGAAGTTCTTGTTGTGGAGGATATTATTGATTCCGGAAGAACCTTAAGCTATCTGCTGGACGTTCTGAAGAGACGTAATCCAAACAGCGTGAGACTTTGCACCTTGTTGGACAAACCGGACCGCAGAGTGGTAAAAGGGGTTGATGTGGATTATTGCTGCTTCAATATTCCAGATGAGTTTGTTGTGGGCTATGGTCTTGACTATGCCCAGAAATACAGAAATCTGCCATACATCGGAGTGGTAGAGTTCGAATGAAAGGAGAATTATACAAGTGAATAAGCAGTCAGGCAGAATTGGCTTGTATCTTGTCCTGATCGTAGCTTTGATCGCAGGTTACCTGTATCTGAACAATCAGGTAGCTGTCCAGAGTGATTATACTTATGGACAGCTGGAGCAGGCAGTGACAGACGGAAAGGTGACCAGTGCCACGATCCATCAGAACAGTGAGGTTCCAACAGGTTCTGTGATCGTGAATATAAGCGGCGAGGGACAGAAGCGTATTTATGTGGCAGATGTAAATGAGGCAGAGCAGCTTCTTCGAGAGAGCGGGCTTGATCCTGCTGTTGAGGATGTGCCGAAGCAGAGTGTATTTATGAACTCTGTTTTCCCGGTACTTCTTACCTGTGGTCTTATCATCTTCCTCATGCTGATGATGAACCGTCAGATGTCAGGTGGGGGTGGTGGCACCAATGCCAAGATGATGAATTTCGGCAAAAGCAGGGCGAGAATGTCCATGCCGGATGATAAGAAAGTGACTTTCCAGAACGTAGCGGGCCTGGAGGAAGAGAAGGAGGAGCTGAAGGAGGTTGTAGATTTCCTGAAGGATCCCCAGAAGTATACCAAGGTGGGGGCCAGAATCCCGAAAGGAGTTATCCTTGTAGGACCTCCAGGAACTGGTAAGACGCTTCTGGCCAAGGCTGTTGCCGGGGAAGCGGGCGTTCCGTTTTTCTCCATTTCCGGTTCTGATTTTGTGGAAATGTTTGTTGGTGTAGGTGCTTCCCGTGTAAGAGATCTTTTCGAAGAGGGCAAGCGTCACGCACCTTGTATCATCTTTATTGATGAGATCGATGCTGTTGCAAGACAGCGTGGAACCGGCATGGGAGGCGGTCATGATGAAAGGGAACAGACTCTGAACCAGCTTCTTGTAGAGATGGATGGATTCGGAGTAAATGAAGGCATTATCGTAATGGCCGCTACCAACCGTGTGGATATTCTGGATCCTGCAATTCTTCGTCCGGGACGTTTTGACCGCAAGGTTGGCGTAGGTCGTCCGGATATTAAAGGAAGGGAAGAAATCCTCCATGTTCATGCCAAGGATAAACCTCTTGGCGAGGATGTAGACCTGAAACAGATCGCTCAGACTACAGCTGGATTTACAGGTGCAGATCTTGAGAACCTGATGAATGAGGCGGCTATTGCTGCAGCCAGAAAAGGTCATGTATTTATTTGCCAGAAAGATATTAAGAATGCCTTTATCAAGGTTGGCATCGGTGCAGAGAAAAAGAGCAAGGTGATCTCCGAGAAGGAGAAAAGGATCACCGCTTATCATGAGGCAGGCCATGCAATCTTGTTCCATGTGCTGCCGGATATGGAGCCTGTTTACACCATTTCCATTATCCCTACCGGAATGGGAGCAGCCGGCTATACCATGCCTCTTCCAGAGAATGACGAAATATTTAATACTAAGGGTAAAATGCTCCAGGATATTACCACACTTCTTGGAGGACGTGTGGCAGAGGAGCTGATTTTCGGCGATATTACAACTGGTGCATCCAACGATATCAAGCGGGCTACCAGCGAAGCAAGAGCTATGGTGACCAAGTATGGTATGTCCGATAAGATTGGACTGATCTCCTATGGAGATGATGACGATGAGGTATTTATTGGACGAGATCTGGCGCACACCCGCGGTTACAGCGAGGATGTTGCCAAGGCAATTGACAGTGAGATTCACAGTATCATTGAGGAGTGTCATGACAATGCGAAGAAGATTATTTCTGAGCATATGGAGGTTCTTCATGCTGTGCCAAGCTCTTCTCGAGAAGGAAAAAGTTCATCGGGATGAATTTGAAGCACTTTTTACAATGGAAAAATCGGGTGAATCAAATGAAAGTATATAACATGCACAAAAAATAATGGTGATTTTTGTGAAGTTTGTGCACACTTTTTGGTGGACACATGGTACTATATACATCGTAAAAACCCCCCAATACATTATATAGTTTTTGCTACACCCCATAAGAAGAAATACCTTCTCCAAAAAAGACAGCTTTTACCGGCTGTCTTTTTTACGTTAAATGAATAAGGTATTTTAGAGTGTGCTTGAAAAATCATTCCCGCAATCTGCACGCCCCACTTTGCGGGAGATTTTGCCCGAATTCGGTTGCCGTAGCCCGCTACGGCGCCCTCATCCGGACAAAATCTCCCACAAATTGTGACGCACATCTTGCAGAAAGCCTTTTTCAAACACGCTCTAGTTTTACCTGCTTATCAGTATTCCATCAGCTTCCTGCCTCATCAATATAGAACACATCATCCGGTCCTATATAATAGCTGTCGGAACCATCAAAGTACATTACATTTCCTTCCCCATCATACCAGTAATAGGTATCTCCCGGATCACTTTCCTCTACATAATCTTCATCAGGAATGTAGTCTCCGCATCCTTCACCATCGTCAGCTGTCTGGGCTTCGTAGGCGATAGAATCGGACTCACGGGAAAAAGCTGCACCTGCATAAATATTTCCATATCCGGAAATCACAGGACTGAGCATCAGATCGCCCTCTCCATCCAAAGTAACGTCTGCCACATAGATTCCGCTGTCATTGACCAGTTTCAGGGCAGTTGTGCCAAGTGTGGTAAAAGTACCGCTGTCAAAAAAATATCCCCCTGTTTTATCACTATTCAGGCTGTTGTAGATTTCCCAGGTTCCTTCTCCATAAAGCCGGATATTCATGGCATTTAAATCTCCATACTGGTACCAGCTGTCAAAATAAGAGATAAACATTTCCAGGCTCTCCCCTTCGGCACTTGGGTCATAATCTTCTCCTTGAGTGAGAGTAGTTTCTGTATTTTCAACGCCCTCAATCTCCGTCAGCTCCAGAGAAGAAATGGCATCCCGGTATTCCTCCTCCATCTCCTCAGCAAAATCCGCTGAAACTCTGTAAGCATAAGCAAAGGTATTGGTATCCGTCTGGAAATACAGCATTTTCCATTTGCAGGTATCTTCATTTGCTCCGGTGGTAAATTCCAGTTCATATGCCGGATAAGTGAATTTCTCTGTATATTCCTGGTTCTGTACTGCTGTGAAATCCTTTATTTCCGATTCACTTACAAAGCCTGCAAACTGTTCCATATATTCCTCCGGGGTACCGGTGAATTCATTGTCATTTAAAGCACTGCAGTTGACGATCACCGTCATACAGTCCTCTGTCATATCGGAATAGAAATACCCTCCTTCCCAACTGGAATTGTTATAAAGAGGGCGCAGTCCTGTATAGCGTTTATTTGACATGAGGACATAGCTTTTCTTTTCCACGCTGTCTTCGTTTTCAGTCTGACCTTCCGAATTCTCTTCTGCCTGATCTTCCTCTGCTCTGGTAAAAACCGCAGCCCCGTCATTTCCCATGTGAAGAGTATCCGCGGAGTCCAGACAAAATCCCTCCAGCCACATGCCCATACGATTGTACATGTCATATCTTCCATTTCCGTCGTTGTATTCATCCACATATTCCAGATAGCCCTGAACATCATTGCCTTCTCCGGTGTGATATACAAACAATCCGTCTGCACTTAAGGTAAGAGTTTCATCAGCCTGTGCATCTTCATTTTTCCATACACCGGAAAGTGCTGCATAGTCAGCTCCGTCCTCTACCTGAATCGTATCCTCGTTTTCTGCCATTACGCTGTAAATACCAGCTGAGGGAACAACTGCTACACATAAAATAAACGCGATGACCGCTGTAACTATTTTTCTCTTCATACCATTTTCCTCCTGTCGAAATATGTTGTACCTTCACTATACGTTTTCTCTGACAAAAATAGTATTAACTTCCAGTTAGCTTTTCCCTTCCATCATCTCCAAAAGATATTTACGCTTCACCCGGACATCCCCGGGAATCTGTAATTTGGAATAAATCTGATTGATGTACTGCTTCACAGTTCCCTCTGATAAAAACAGACTCTGGGCGATTTCTTTGTTGCTCATATGCTTCGCCATAAGCTCCGTAATCTCCAGCTCACGATCTGACAGTACTTTAAAGACCGGCGGATACGCCTCCTCTTTTTTTAACTGATCGCACCGCATTTCCCATTCTTTCCCCATTCTGGTGATCCTGAAAAGGAAATTTTCATTGATGCCGAAAAAGCTCCCCTTCAAAAGCTCCTCTATGTATGGATAATTCTCCACAAATGGCATAAGGATTCCATCTGGAAAAGCCTGGGAAAGTGATCTTCTCAAAAGATCAAGCGCCTGTTCTGTTTTTCCCAGCTTCCAGTTGGCCGCAAGAAACTGGATCTGCACATGAAGCGCCACCAGATCGTAGTGAAGAGCCTGACACATAGCAAGAATGGATTCGCTTCTTCCGATCACCTTCGAATATTCTCCCTGGGCAAGATAAACCTGATTCTCGATCATTTCCATCATCGGTCTCCCAGGTGCCAGAAAATTCACCGTAGAAAGCATGTGCGCTCCAAAGAGAGCCGGAATCCGTTCCGTTTGTCCGGTGACTGCATAGTAATAGGCGCATGTGCTGTCAAAAATATTGACCCAGGTGGTATTATGCCCCTGCAGCAGTTCTTTTCGACGTTCTTCAAAAGTATTTCTCGTTTTTATATCCATACAGATAGACAGCCTTTGTGCCAGAAAATCGCAGCAAAGTGCAATGCTCTCCTGCCCGTTCCCCTGAATCTGGGTATAAGCCTTTTCCAATGCTATGTTGGCATCAACAAAATTTCCTCGCATAAAGTGAGCCTCTGCACTCATAATCGTTTCTGCACCCTGTCCGTGTCCGTTTGCGATCTTGTAATAATGAGGCATACACTGGTTCATCTCTTCCAGTTCTTTGTCAAGGTCTCCGCTTTTCCTGTGAAACATCATAAGTACAGATGGGGAGCCAAACGTCCAGCCTCCGTCACTTCGGATACTGATGGCAGGTCTTGTCATCTTCTCGCTGGCACTGCGGTGAAACTGACTCATTCTCGAAATATCATTGTACATAAGAAAGCTCTGGATCAGGTCGCATTCGCCCAGAAGATTCCCTCTCTCTTCCTCAGACAGCTTTGGATGTTCTCTGATGGATGCCAGAAGAAGTTCTTTCAGTTCCAGCATTTTGGGAATATTTTTCCAGTTAAACATGCATCTCATAAGAACCAGAATTGCAAGCGGATATTCTTTCAAAACAGAAACCGAACATCTGTTCAAAACTTCCAGAACCTCTTCCGGTTTTAAAGAAGCAAGTAAGATTCCGGCATCTTTTTGCACCACCCGGAGAATAGCTGCAAAATTCTGATTTCGCCGGTATGCTGACAGGGCATAGATATAGGCACCATGTTTTTCATACCATGCACCATATCTTTCATAGTAGAAAGCCAGTCTGGAATCATCCAGTGTTCTGAACGCACGAAACGCGCACTCTTTCATCATATGGTGAAAGCGGTAAGTCTGCCCGTCATTCAGACAGGCGACAAAAGCGTTCTGCCTGGTGAGCATTTTCAGGATCTGGTGTACGTCTTCTCTTTTTGTAATAAATTCTGCCATCTCTTCCGTGAATTCATCTGCGAGCCCATGGCACTTAAAAATTCTTTTCTGTCTTCTGGCAAAGGATTCAGCATGGAAGCGGAAAACATCTGGTAAATGTCAGACGTTTTCCCTGGCAATTCTCCTGATTTTGAAAAAGAACACAAATTCAGGTAAACAGCTGCGAACCATCCTTCGCTGGATTTCAAAAGCTGCTCAAGCTGGCTGTCTGTCAGGCTGGTTCCGCAGCGGCGGATATAGGCTGACAGCTCCCCAGCGTTCAGACGCAGATCATCTATTTCTATTCTGTGAAGTCTTCCTCCAAGTCTTACAATCCAGTCATCACTGATAAAATGATTTCGGCTTGCTACGATCAGATGCACATTTTCCGGAATCCTCCCTGCCATTCTGCACAGGAAAGTGGCCGCCCGGTCATCTTTTAACAGATGAAAGTCATCTATAAAAATATAACAATTTTCACATTTTTCCAATTGATAGCATAGAATTTCCGTCAAAAATCCAGCGGAAGCTTCATCTTCCGGGCAATCGTAGTTTTCCAGAAAGTTAAGACCTGCGAAGGAAAATGCATTTTGCACACTTTTCCAGAAGATGGAAAGGTTTTGGGAGTAGATGCTGATCCGGATCAGTAAAGCCTGACTGTCTTTCGCCAGTCTGGACAGATACCAGTTTACGGCGGTTGTTTTGCCATATCCCATAGGGGCTGTTATGGCTGTCAGCGCGCTGTTGGAAACAGGCTGCAGGGATTTTTGTAAACGTTCTGATATGTAAATGGAATTCAGGCTGATTTTTTCTTTAGGCATTTCATACCCTCACTCTCTTGTTTTATAAGTATATTGCTGTTTACACCGTTTCCGGAGTATGATTTGTAGGAATAATTTTTCAAACAGGCTCCAATGATCATTCTATATTTAATTATAGTGGAAAAGCCAGGAAATTCCAATGGATTCTTTTGCTTTTGCTTATGTTTGACTTGTTCTTTTTCTTCCGCTATACTAAAATGTGTTTAAAAAATGCTTTCTGCAAGATGTGTTTCACAGTTTGCGTGAGATTTTTTGCAGACATTTTTTCATATCAAATTCTATTTCAGTACTAAGGAGATTTTTCTATGGATTCAGATAGATTATCAGCTCTGCCTCAGGCTTTTCTTCATCGGATGGAGGATATGCTTGGGGATGATTTTGAACCTTTTCTGGCAGCTTATGAACAGCCGCGTACTTATGGGCTCCGGGTAAACACGGCAAAGATTTCCTGTGAGGAGTTTGAACAGATTGTGCCCTTTGAAGTGAAAAAAATCCCATGGGTTTCGAATGGTTATTTTTACAATGAGGATGTAAGGCCATCCCGGTGTGCTCTTTATCAGGCTGGACTTTATTATCTTCAGGAACCAAGTGCCATGACCCCCGCTTCCCGTATTCCGGTGGAGCCAGGGGAATATGTGCTGGATATGTGTGCAGCTCCTGGAGGAAAAGCAACTGCAGTTGGTTCCGCCCTAAAGGGTGAAGGACTTCTGGTTGCAAATGATATCAGCACTACCAGGGCAAGAGCACTGCTTCGAAACCTGGAACTGTTTGGGATTCCCAATCTTTTTGTTGCCAATGAAAAGCCTGAAAAAATGGTAAATAATTTTCCGGAATTTTTCCATAAGATCATTCTGGATGCACCTTGTTCCGGGGAGGGGATGTTCCGTAAGGAGGAAGCTCTTGCCAGGGACTGGACTCCTGAGAAGTCTGAGGAGCTTTCCAGAATTCAGAAACAGCTTTGTCTGAATGCGGCAGACATGCTGCAGCCGGGAGGACAGATGCTTTATTCTACTTGTACCTTTGCACCTTGTGAAGATGAGCAGATCATTTCCTGGCTTCTCAAGGAAAGGCCGGAGCTGTCTCTGATTTCCATGGAGGATTATGAGGGCTTTTCCACCGGAAATCCTGAATGGGGAGATGGGAATCCACAACTGAAAAAATGTGTGCGTATTTTCCCCCATAAAATGCAGGGGGAGGGGCATTTTCTAGCCCTCTTGCAAAAGGAGGGAACGGCTGGACCTTCCGCTGGTACTTCTAAGACCAGTCGTCTGGCTGCAGATGTCCGGAAGTATATGGAAGAGTTTTTCAGGGAAATCGGGTTGAAAACTTTAGATGGTCAGGAGTTTGACTGGAACCGGGTGGAGGTTCGGGCGGATAAGGTTTATTATCTGCCGTCTGTTTCCTGTAATTTCAGAGGACTTACGTTTATTCGAAACGGACTTTATCTGGGAGATCTGAAGAAAAACCGGTTTGAACCGGCTCAGCCGCTTGCACTGGCTTTCCGGAAAAATGAAGCTGAAGCTGTGATTTCCCTTTCTGTGGATGATCCAAGACTGGAGCGGTATCTGAAAGGGGAAACTCTTACGATTGAGCCTGAAGAGGCTGCTCATCCTAAGGGATGGCATTTGCTTTGTGTGGAGGGGTATCCCCTTGGGTTTGGAAAACTTGTGAATGGGACATTGAAGAATAAATATCCGGCGGGGTGGAGAGTGTAAATTTGTGACTTCTCGCTGCACCGTGAGCCGCTTCACCTAAACTGCCTGGGAATCGAGTCCGGAACCTAAAAAATCTAAGGTACCCGGATTTTGCTAAAACCGAAGGAGGGGAGGACAAGCTCACTACGTTCAGGTAGTGCTTTCCTTTCCGCCTGCGACGTGCGTGGATGTGGCGTGCTTGGTCTGAGGCTTTGCGGAGGTTCCGAGAAAATCTTAGAGGACAGGATTTTGCGTTGAAGACATGAGAGGACACTGTCTGAGCTCCGAAGGAGCGAGTTTGGCCTCTCATGTCTTCGCTTTTAGCAAAATCCTGTCCTCTTAGATTTTCCGGGTTCTTCGCACAGTTCTCAGACCAGGCACGCCACATCCACGCACCCTCTGCGAACACCAGCAATTATCCTAACAGTATCTCTTTTTTCAACGTAAAAGAATAAATATACTTCTCCTTCACCCTCCGCCCAGTCATTCTCTGAAGTGCCTGAGCATAATCCTCCAGCTGGGTGTGATACAGATCAACCAGCTTCTGCTCTTCCCCTCTGCGCACACGATCCGTCTTGTAATCAACCAGCACGATCTCGTCCCCTTCCAGAAAATAAGCATCTATGATTCCCTGCACAAGCACACGTTCCTGTGGATCCCATGCCTCATCTATTTCAGCGGCACTTCTGGAAATAACAAAAGGCTGTTCCCTGAAAAGAAGCCCCGATAATGCAGCGACTTTCATTCTCTGCCCCAGTGCCCCATTCACAAAAGACTGAATATCTGAAATTCTGATACATTCTGCTTCTGCCTCAGACATTTTTTTGCTCTGAACCAATGTGTTGATCTGCTCTTTCAGCTGCTGTTCACTGTCCGTTTTATTGTACTCAAGACATTCCATCACACGATGGTAGGCAGTACCTCTTGCCGAACCTGTGAACGCTTCTTCCGTTTCCTTCTTTTCCTCAATAAATCTTGGAACCAGCGGAACAATGTCCGGTTCGAAATATACAGCTTCTTCAATATCCGTATCTTCATGGTAACTCTTCTTTTTCAGATCCGATACGCTGACCTTCACCGGAATATCCTTACGATATTCATAAGGATATACAATCCAAAACGCTTTTCCAATTCCGCTCTGATTTCAGGATCCACGATTTTCTCACAATCCCAGTTATCCAGAATATCGTCTTCCATCTGCCCGGCAGCCTGTTCCACCACTTCAGCCTCCGTTAAAGTCCGCGCTGTGATCCTTTTCACCTGAAACTCTGCCGGATCATCATAAGCAGATTATCATGGGATGGCAGTAATCCAAACTCCTCAAAAAGTTCATCCATGCAGCGGTGCCTTGCAAGCGCAGGCAACACGTAATCCCAGTAAGTTTTTCCATTCAACCGCGTTTCTGCCGGAAGAAGTTCCTGTTCATTTTCGCGGAATCTGTATAAAGAAAGCAGCCTTTTTTCCAGATTTCCTATTGTTCCGGTCATGATCAGTTTCTCCTTGGCACGCGTCAGGGCAACGTAAAGTACTCGGATTTCCTCCCCCAGAGTCTCTTCCAGAAGCTTACGGCGGATCACCTGCTTATACAGTGTTGACACGATCAGCCGACGGTCTGGCAAAATGGCGTCAGCGCCAAGACCGTAATCTGGATGAATCAGAAGTCTGGCGTTCAGATCCTGCATGTTGAACTGTTTTCCCATACCGGCAAGGATTACAATCGGAAACTCGAGTCCCTTACTCTTGTGGATCGTCATGATTTCCACGGAACCTTCTCCTGCACCAGAAAGATTTACTTCGCCATAATCAACTTCATATTTTTGCAAATGTTCAATATATCGGACAAAATTAAATAAGCCTCTGTAACTGGTCTTCTCATAATCCATTGCCTTTTCCACCAGCATAGCGAGGTTGGCGCTCCGCTGTGCACCATTTGGCAGAGCTTTTGCATAATTACCATAGCCGGTTCTGCGGAGAATCTCAAGAATCAGCTCATGGACAGGAGTGTACACCGCAAGATCACGCATTTCATTTAGAAGGACTATAAACCCATGTAATTTGTGGTAAAGAGTTCTTTCCTGCCCCTCATATTCTTTCAGGAAATTCAACACGCTGTCATACAACATCCCCTTCGGATGTTTTTCCCGCAAAACGGCAAGCTCCTGGGTAGTACATCCCACCAGCGGCGACCTCAGCACACCCGTCAAAGGAATATCCTGAAGAGGATTATCGCAGACCTGCAGATAATTCAGAATCGTAACCACCTCAAGTGCTGAAAAATATCCCGTTTTTGAAGCGGCATACACAGGAATTCCGTGGGCAGAAAGTACCTCTGTAAAGGTTTCTGACCAGCCGGAAGCGGTGCGGAGAAGGATTACAATATCTCCGTATTTCGCAGGACGATATTCTTTGGTTTCCTTATCAAGTACCAGCTCTTTTCCCACAATTTCCTTAATTCTGTGGGAAATAGCAAGAGCCTCCAGTTCCCGGGCATCCTTTCCTTCCATCAGATCCTCCAGTTCTTCGGAATCCTTTTCTACCAGAAGAACTTCTGCAGGAAGAAAGCTTTCCTTGTTTCCTTCCGGAAACACAGCGCCAGGATAAAGAGCTGCGGCTTTATCGTAAGCAATTCCACCAAGATCTGTTCCCATAATCTGACGGAAAATAAAGTTTGCACTATCTAATACCTGGGACCGGCTGCGGAAGTTTTATGAAGATCGATTCGCTGTTCCGTACTGTCCGTTAAACTGTACTGTTCGTACTTTTCCATAAAAAGCTCTGGTCTGGCTAGGCGAAACCGGTAAATGCTCTGCTTCACATCACCTACCATGAATATATTTTTTCTTCCATCTGCCCAGCCGGAAACACAGTTGGTGATCATTTCCTGTACCAAGTTACTATCCTGGTACTCATCCACCATGACCTCGTCATATTTCAGGGAAAGTTCACGTGCTGCCGGACTCATGTGATAAATGTACTTGCTCTCTCCAGTCCAATCACCGTCGTTTTCGCCATTTTCTTCCGCTGCATGAACCCTTTGAATCAGGATTTCCAGTGCAAAATGCTCCATGTCCGTAAAGTCCAGAATATTTTTTTCCCGCTTCTTCTCTCCATACATATGGATAAATTCCCTGGTAAGCTCCACCAGCATTTCTACAGGCTCCCGGCAGGTTTCCAGAAGCACTGGAAGTTCCTCCTCCTTTACGGAAAAATACCGTGTTCCAATATCCTTTAAAATATCCTTTGCATTTTCCCGAAGAGATTTTACCTGCTCTTTCAGCGTATCATCTACAGGATCTTTTGGTTTCTTTCTGGAAAGAGCGGCAAAAGCCGGTTTGCCAAGAAGCTCTCCTGCTCCGTCAAAATCACCGGCGGCGGCTTTCTCTTCTGCTTCACGAATGAGGATGAGATCACTTTGCAGTGCTTCATCATACAGGTATGGTCCTCCTGGCGCATTACAAAAGCTTCTTGCTGGGTAATCAGTTCCTTTGCCTGGCAAAGATCCTCCGTAATGTTTTTCCATAACAAATTCATCCATTCTGAGGATTTTACAGACTCTAAATCCGTATTTCTATAACTATCTATGCATTCTTCCAGCCAGGTATCCGGATATGGATTGCTCATGGCAGCATTATACAGAGAATAAATCAGTTCTTTAATTCCATCATCTGTTTTGCCTGATGCGTAGCATTCGATAAAATACTTAAACTTTTTGTCATCTTTTATGTAATAGTTCTCCAGAAGCTCCTTCATCACGTCCTCTTTCAGAAGCTTCAATTCTCCCTCTTCTCCTGTCCGATAACCAGGATCCAGACCAATAAGATGGAAATAATTGCGGATCACATAAGCACAGAAGCCATCTATCGTAGTGATCTGCGCCGTATGGATCAAGGTAGTCTGACGCTGCAGATGCTCATTGTCCGGATTCTCACAGAGAGCATCTTCCAGGGCATTTGCAATTCGTTCCCGCATTTCCCCTGCTGCTGCTCTTGTGAACGTCATAATCAGCAGCCTGTCAATGTCAACAGGATGTTCCGGATCCATCACCTTTTTTAGAATTCGCTGCACAAGCACCGCAGTCTTTCCGGAACCAGCTGCTGCACTTACCAGAATATTCCGGTTTCTTAAATTGATAACCTGCTCCTGCTCTTTCGTCCAGTTCACTGCCATTATTCATCCACCTCCTTCACAAAAGCATCCCACAGCTCTTCATCTGTAAAGTTTTTCAGCCTGCGGAATTCATAGCCTGGAATGTCCATGTCAAAACCGCATACGCCGCTGTAAGGACAGTAGGTACAGGCATTTTTCTTTCCAATCATATAAGGGGAAACCTGGGCATCTCCGGTCATAATGGACTGTCTGATATGAGAAATCTTTGTTTTTACATAACGGTTTAAAATATCAAACTGCTCTTTTGAGGCTACAGAAGATTTTTTCCGGAAGCTTCCGTCTTTGTTAAAGGATACGGGAATTGACACAAGGGAACTGTCCATTTTTTGTACCAGTTCTTTATCTTTCAGAACCAGTCCGTTCATCTTTAGTTCCTTCAGCACTTTTTCCTGGACAGTCTCTATATCTGCATCTATTTTTTCCTGAATCATAGGATCCTTGATATTGTAATAAAATACCCCTGCAGGAATCACATCTTTATCCTTATGCTTGTTTTGCTCTACGGTAAGGGCACCGTCCATGTAGATCATCAACTGCAGCTGCAGACCATGATACAGGGAAACCAGATCAAAAGAAGTATTCCCGGTCTTATAATCAATGACGCGGACATACAGCTTCCCATCATCTGTCTCCATAGTATCCACGCGATCGATCCGACCGCCCTGAAAAACAACTTCCACACCTTCCGGCTCAAATTCCCCGGATTTCAGCTGTTTCTGAATTGCCCACACAGTTCTTCGTACCATTCGCTTGGTGCGCTGAATCATATATTCATTGCGTGCACTGCTTTTTAGAATGGTATTTCCATAATCTGCACTTATTTTATCTACCAGGCGGTCTGCCAGCGCATCCCTCTCTTCCTCAGAAAGCTCTGCCAGAGAAAGCTTTTCTTTGTTCACTTCCTTTATCAGAGACTCCAGCACCTTGTGCATAATATTTCCCATATCCATGGCGCGGAATTCATATTCTACACGCTCCGTAAGTTTGAGACCATACTGGAGGAAATGGGCAAAAGCACAGGCGGAATAACGCTCCAGCCTGGTGGCACTGTAGGGTGATACCTCTCCATAGAGAACCTTTGCCACACTTTCACTGATAATATCGGCAGGCTTTCTGGTTCTGGAAGCCTCCACCAGCTTTCTGGCTAAAGTCCTATATTTAGGACTTCTAAGATACCAGCTGTAAAGCTCGCTGTACAAAGGACTTCCCTGTCCCACAGCACCCTCTCCAAGACCTTTCAGGAAGCATTCCAGACTGGTTCCCGGAAGCTCCATGGCGTTCAGGCTGAATTCCTCATCACCTGCATTTTTCACTTCCAGTCCGGGATATAGAGCCTGTATACTGTGGATCAGATATGCCGGGCTTATAGGTTCTCCTTTTCCATTTGACAAACTGTAGGAAAGGCACAAATGCTCACTTGGCTTTGTCAGATTCAGATACAGGTAAAAGCGCTGGGTGTTCATCAGCTCTTTCGGACCTGGTGCAAGCTCCATTCCCTCATCTGCAAAGAATTCTCTGTCCATCTGGGTCAGAATTCCGCCTGAGTCTGTATTTTTCGGAATATTTCCCTCGTTTACACCTACAAAAAACAGTGCCTTTATTTCTTTCAGACGGGTTCTTTCCATATCTCCAATAAGGACCTGATCCATACTGGGCGGGATCAGCGCAACCTTTGACTTGGCAAAACCAGTTTCCAGAAGCTGAACAAATTCCGTTCTTGTAATTTCTTCCTCTCCAAGGATCTCTACCATACGGTCAAGAAGCTCCATAACAATTCCGTATATCTGGGCGTATTCTTTTTCCAGGGCTTTTTCCCCTTTTTCTTTAAAGAAAGCTCCTGTTTCTTCAGTTTTTTCTGTATTTCACAGCTTGCGATAAACTGATATAAACTATAACAATATTCACATACTTTTCTCTTTCCACTGGAAAATCCCTGAGCTAGGATCTCAGCCTCCCTCACAAATATTTCCCGGTATTCGTTCAGGACCTGAATATCCTCCGGATCCATGGTCCGGTAAACTCTCACCCACTTCTCGGACCACTTTTTGTAACCGTGAATTCCAAGGGCAAGCACATAATTCTCCAGCATATCCACCTGGTCCCTTCCAAGGCCTGACATATCACAGCGCAGATACCGAAAAACACTTTCGTAGGAAAAACCCTTTGTAACCATTTCAAGAGCAGCACGAATATATTCTATAAATGGGTTCATCAGAATGGTGTGCTTCTCATCCAGAAAGTAAGGGATCCGGGATTCCTCGAATACCTGAGATGCAATACTTTTGTACGCCTCCAGATTTCCGGTAATCACAGCGATTTCTCCGTATTTCAGATTTTTTTCACGGACCAGACGGCGTATTCTCCTGGCTGTCTCTTCCAGTTCTTTTACAGGGGATTCTGCTGCAAATATGCAGATTTCTTCCTGTTTCTTCTCATAGACAGATCTTCTGTAGCGAAAAAGATGCTTCTCCAGAAAGTCAAGGGAGGTGGAATTTCCAAAGCGGCCCTTTCTCTCATCTTTCAGAAGAATGGGATCATCCAGATTGCTGGTCAGACCGGACAAGGTGTGGATCATTTCCTGCTCATGTAGAACAACTGATGTGGTTTTCCCATCTGTAAGGGATTTTCTCCGGCATCCATGGTGACAGTTACCAGAACCTTATCGCAGACATTTAAAAGTTCCCGGATCACGTTCATCTGCACCGGAGTAAAACCGGTGAAGCCATCCAGAAGGAGTACGGATTTTTTCAGTTTATCAGAAAAAGGAATGGCTTTTTTCAAAGCGTCCATCACGCCTTCGCCGGTCATATAATGACCTTCCAGATATTGAAGAAAGGCCTGATAGAGGACACCCACATCCTGCATTTTCATATGAAGAAGAGAGTCCTCCCCTGTTTTTCCCAGCATGTCCTGCAGTTCTTCTTCCCGGATATCATACTGCATAAATTCTGAAATCAGAGATTTCACTTCGTCCAGACAGCCCGGTTTGTTCATCTGGCTGCCAAGATAGGGCAGATTTTTTCGATGCTGCTGCACCAGCTTCTGAAGAACCATACTTTTTCCAGTGTCATCCAGAAGCACTTCCATGGCACCGCCTGTCTCCTCGAAAATACGATAGGCAAGGCGCTGAAAGCTGAGCACGTCGATATTCAGGATTCCCTTTCCGGGGTGCATTTCGACTACGTTTTTCTGTGTCTGCATGGTGAACTGTTCCGGGACGATAATATAGTACAGGTGCTGTGGATTTTCCATAGATTCCCGGATGATCTGTTCACATGCATAATGCGTCTTGCCAATACCGGAGCTGCCGATAATGAATTGTAGGGACACGTTTTTTCCTCCTTCTGCCAATTGTATGGAATAAAAAAGCCTGTATCTGATAAAAAATCATTCTGTTTTATATTCTATCATATTTTCCATGCTTTGATAATAGGATAGAATAAGAAGGTTAGAGCCTGGTTTTGCGGCCAGGATTATTTTTTCATTATCAGTGCGATACAGGAGGCGCAGTCCATGAGTTCGAAAACCAGGATCATCGTGTTACATATGAAGGAAGTGGTATATACCATTGCCTTTCTGATTCTTGCTGTTCTTCTGGGAATCCTGATCTACTTTATGTTCGGGCCTAGAAAAAGCCAGACCACTTCTGCTGCTGGAGAGGGGATTTATACGCCTGGCGTTTACCGCAGTTCCCTTACTTTGAATAAAAATACTTTTGACGTGGAGGTTACAGTAGATCAAAACAATATCCAGTCTATTGAGCTGGTAAATTTAAGTGAAAGCACCACTGCCATGTTTCCGCTGGTAAAGCCTTCCCTGGAATCACTGGCCAGCCAGATTGTTGACAGCCAGTCCCTGGACGACCTGAAATATTCCACGGACAGAAAATATACGTCACAGCTGCTTATTTCTGCCATTGAAGATGCATTAAAAAAGGCGGAGAACCATGTAAGTTCTCCGCCGGCATAGCAATAAACAAACCTAATTATTTCCTACCTTTACAGCTGTATGCTACGCGAAATACAGTTACAAAATGCATGGAAAGCGTACCGCACAATAGTTTTATACTTCAAGCTTCTCCAGAGCTTCCATCCATACCGCTGCGCTTGCATCACTTGGCATACGCAGGTCACCTCTTGGAGACAGTGCCACGCTACCTACTTCGGGCCGTCAGGAAGACAGGAGCGTTTGAACTGCTGGGCAAAAAATCTGCGGTAGAAGATTTTCAGCCATTTCAGAATCGTAGCCTTGTCATAGGTACCCTCAAAGGTACAGCAGGCAATGCGATAGATCTTATCCGGTTCAAAGCCTGCACGAAGCATATAATACAGATAAAAATCATGAAGTTCATAAGGACCAACCAGATCTTCTGTTTTCTGTGCAATCTTGCCGTCCTTAGGCGGCAGAAGCTCCGGACTTACCGGAGTATCCAGAATATCCAGAAGAACTTCTTCCAGCTCTTTCTCTCCGCAGGTATCTGCATAATAGTGGACAAGATGTCTTACAAGCGTTTTGGGAACAGAGGCATTTACACCATACATGGACATATGGTCTCCATTATAGGTTGCCCATCCAAGAGCAAGCTCGGAAAGGTCACCGGTTCCCACAAGAAGTGCTCCCTCCTGGTTTGCCATATCCATAAGAATCTGCGTACGCTCTCTGGCCTGACAGTTCTCATAGGTTACATCATGAACGGAATCATCGTGACCGATATCACGGAAATGGATATTTACCGCCTCTTTAATATTGACCTCCGTCAGAGCAGCACCAAGGCACTGGCTTAATTTGCAGGCATTCTGGTAAGTTCTGTCTGTGGTACCAAAGCATGGCATGGTAATGCAGCGGATATTCTCAGATGGCAGTCCCATCAGCTGGAAAGTACGTGCAATTACAAGCAATGCCAGTGTAGAATCAAGTCCCCCGGAAAGTCCGACCATTGCCTTTTGGCAGTGGATGTGGCTCATTCGCTTCTTAAGTCCCATAGCCTGAATGTTCAGAATCTCCTCACAGCGCATATCACGCTCTTCTTTTACAGAAGGTACGAAAGGATAGGGGGCAAACTTCCTGGTAAGAGAGGTCTCTTCCACTTCCACATCAAAAGGTACGATCTGGCAGTCAGCATCATCAGATGCCGGATAGGTGGAAAGTCTTCTTCTCTCATCTGCCAGTCTCTGCACATCAATTTCTCCGTAAATCACAGTGTTCTGGAAGCGCTTCGCCTCTGCCAGCATGGTGCCATTCTCTGCGATCAGGTTCTGTCCGCCAAATACCAGATCCTGGGAGGATTCACCCTCTCCTGCTGTGGCGTAAATATAGCCGCACACCAGTCTGGCAGACTGACCCTTCACCAGATCACGGCGGTAGGAATCCTTGCCAACCATCTCATCACTGGCTGAAAGATTGACGATAATATGGGCACCGCCCTGTGCCAGATTTACACTAGGCGGAAGTGGAACCACAGATCCTCGCAGATCTCCGCGCCAACTGTCAGCTCCGGCAGTCCTTCACATGAGAAAATCAGATTGCTGGCAAAAGGTACGCTTTCCTCCCCAACTGTCACATCCGTCCACACATCTGCCCCGGAAGCAAAGTGTCTCTGCTCATAGAATTCATTATAGTTTGGAATATGAGTCTTAGGTACAAATCCAAGAATATTTCCGTGGTTCAATACTGCTGCCACATTGTAGAGCTTGCCGTTCATCCGCATAGGAAGTCCCACAAAGATCAGCGCATCCACATCCGCAGTCTCCTCTGCAATAGTCAGAAGGCTCTCCCATGCACTGTCCAGCAGTCTTCTCTGAAGGAAAAGATCCTGGCAGGTATAGCCTGTGATGCAAAGTTCCGGCAGTACCATCAGCTTTGCATGCTGTGTCTCCATTTCACGGATTACTTCCAGAATTGCCCTAGTATTGGCCTTACAATCAGCAACTGTAACCTGCGGCGTTCCTGCCGCTACTTTAATAAATCCCTGATTCATATCCTAGTCCTCTCTTATCCTACCATTTTCACGCCTTAGAGTGTGTTTGAAAAAGGCTTTCTGCAAGATGTGCGTCACAATTTGGGTGAAATATACCGCAATCTGCACACCAGTCACCAGTGCAAACTCTATGACGGAAAATAGTGATTCTGTCTCAATTCAGCTTATTTGCATCTTCTTAGAATTTCTTTCAGCTCTTCTACTGTAAAATTGTAGTTGGTATTACAGAAATGGCAGTTCATCTCGATTGGCTTGCTTCCTGGATCATTTCGTTTAATTCTTTTCTGCCGATGCTGATCAACGCTTTCGCTACTCGCTCCTTGGAGCAGTTACAGTGGAAACGGGTGTCCATCTTCTCGTTAATCTGTATGTCAAAGCCTTCCAACACTTTCTCCAGCAGACTCTCCGGGGTATGTCCTTCCTCTAACAGGTTGGTGACAGAGTTGATTTTCTGTACGTTCTGCTCTAACCTGGAAATCACTTCTTCCTCTGCAAATGGCATCAGCTGTACAATAAATCCACCAGCCTGACGTACTGTATTGTTCTTATTCATCAGGACTCCAAGTCCAACTGCGGACGGTACCTGCTCGCTTGTTGCAAAATAATAGGTCAGGTCTTCTGCGATCTCACAGGTCTGAAGCATAACCTGTCCGCTGTATGGCTCTTTTAGCCCATATCCTTAATCACAGTCAAGAATCCAGGACCAACTGCTCCTGCAACGTCCAGCTTACCTTTGGAATTTGCCGGAATGCAGACATCTGGATTTCCTACATAGCCCTTCACATTTCCCTGGGAATCGGCAGTTACCGTAATTCCCTGAAGTGGACCGCCGGCCTTGATCTGAAGGGTCAGAACATCTTTTTCCCCCTTCATCATGGAGCCCATCCATGCTCCTGCAGTCAGAAGTCTTCCAAGCGCTGCCGTAGCCACCGGACTTGTATTATGGTGCTCTCTTGCAGTCTCCACCATCTCAGTGGTCACTGTCGCAAATGCACGGATCTGGTCGTTAGCTGCAGTCGCGCGGATGATATAATCATTCATGTGTATTCTCCAATCTATACTGTTATAATGTTAATCGTAATCCTATAGCTATTTATCTTATTATTATATTATCATTTACCATGTTCCCTTACTACAAAGGTAAGCCTGCCGCTATCTTCCTTCGGTGGCTCCAGTGTATAAGCATCATACACTGCCAGAAGCTCCATTCCCGCTTTTCCAATAAGTTCCTTAATCTTCTCCAAAGAATAGGCTCTCTGATAGTGAACCTCCTCATCCTTCTCATAAAGTCCGTCCTCTCTTGGAATAAACAGAGCCAGCTCATACGTATTAATCCCGGTCTCCTCATCATAACTGTTCTCCCAGATAAAGCTTCCCTCATCCCGGTTCTCAGCAATCGTAGTATTCCCGATCATAGTCTGATACTTATAAACCGTATTCATATCAAACAGAAAAATCCCCTGAGGATCCAGATAATTATTTACCAGGCAAACACATGCTCCAGCTCCTCTTCCTCTGTTATGTAATTCAGACTGTCACACACGCTTACCACAGCCCGTACGGTTCCATAAAGTTCAAACTCCTGCATATCCTGAAGAAGATACAGGATGTCATGCCCGGACTCTACCGCTTCTCCATGGCCTCTGCCAGCATTTCCCCGGAATTATCCACTCCGATCATGTCATAGCCAGCCTCTGCCAGTATCTCAGTCATGGTTCCCGTGCCGCAGCCAAGATCCAGCACAAGTCCGTCTGTGATTCCCTGCGCTGCAAGCTGCTGCTTCAGCCATTTGCCCCAGGTCTGGTAGTCCACATTGTCCTGGAACATATCATATACTCTGGCAAATTCGCCATAAGCCTGAAAATTATCCATATTCCCTCCAACTGTCACGGACACAGCCATCCATCCCGGGTAGCTGTGTCCGTGTAAGTCAACATTCTGCTTTTTCTGTTATTACTCTACAGGCATGTAATATACGTCTGCACCTTCTCCATGCCAGTAATAATCCACATCATTCTGATCGTAAACGTCCTCATTATTTACAAAACGATAGGTATTTCCATCAAAGTCAACCCAGTTTCCATTTCCATCCGGAGTAATTACAAGGGGATGGCCATCGGAGTTACGGTAAATAGTTCTGGTCTGGTTGGTGTCTGTAAGCTGCTCCTGGGTAAATCCGCCGGAGTTTGTGATTGTTCCATCACTGCTTCCATCACCTGAGGACGCAGAATCAGTACCTGCACTCTGCGTTCCGTCAGTGGAACCATCTGTACTTCCCTCAGTGCTTCCGTCTGCACTGTCAGAAGACTGTACCGGTGCAGCAGCTTTCAAAGAAGACTCTCCTGCAATTCCGAAGGAATCAACTGCAGCCTTAACTCCTGCATAAGAAGCCTCATCCACAACAGATCCGCAGATATTGTAATACTCATCAGAGCTCTTATAAATTTTATGGATCGCATAAACATATCCGCCGCTCTTGGAAGCATCTGTGTACTTCACAGTGTAAGAATAAACGCCTACTCCCTCCACATCACTGGCGGTATAATCCTGGATCTCAAAGTCAGTACCTTCTGCAAGGTCAGAAGCCTGCTCTAATGCCACAGCCAGATCCTGCGTATCCGGAAGCATAGCAGAAGACATATCCTCTTCTCCCTGTCCATGAAGGATCAGGATCTTACCCTGCTCCGGGGATTCGAAACTGAGCATATCTGCCTCATCCGCCTTATTGGACCAGGTAGCATCTGGAAGCTTAATGGAGACAGCCCCATTGCTTGATGTATAGGTGCTGTCCTGTACGTCTGGCGCGATGGTTGGCTCCGGAGTAGGTGTAGCGGTTGCTTCCGGAGCAGGTGTCTCAGTTACCACTACCTGTTCTTCCGGCTCGTCTCCGCCAAAACTGCAGCCTGTAGCAGCTGCAGAAACAATTGCTGATATCGTTAAGATGCTAAAATCTTTTTGTTCTTCATAGTATCCTCCTTATTTCTTTTCATAAGTAAATTTTGTAAATCTACATTATTCTATTTCATTAACAAAACGAAAATATTTCTCGTTTATAAAAATCTCCCGAGCTGTATTTTACAATTTTATTACAATCCTGTCAATGGATTTCCCACTACAGAATCTAAATTTGCTGTGAAAATATTATAAACTTTCGTGACGAACTTTATATATTTTTTCAAAGAGTGTTGGTAAAATACTGTCTGCAAAATGTACGTTGTATTTGACAGCATATTTTACTAACCTGAATTTCTTTTTTATTTTACGCTCTGTTTGTCATACTTTTGTAATATTTATTTTCCATATTCGTACATATGCAATTTATGAAGCGCTCTGGTAGCTGCAATATAACGTCCCTGTTTTGCAATCGGACTCTGATCTGCTGCAGGGAACAGGGAAAATACCTGATCAAATTCCAGACCTTTTGCAAGATAAAACGTAGTAACTGTAAGGCCTTTGCAGAAGCTGTTGCTGTCACGATGCAGGTACGAGAAACGATTTTCCACATCAAACCCTGTATTTTCCAGTTTTTCTTTCAGAATGCGGGCGGCTTCTTTCGCCTCAGATTCCGTGCGAAGGATCAACGCAGCTGTCTCAAACTGTTCTGCTCCCAGCTGAAGCTTATTCACAAGCTCATCCAGAGCCGCTTCCATTGCCTGCTGTTTTTTCCCTTTAAAAAATAATTCTTCCACTGGCTGGCCATGACGATCAAACAGATCCATATCTGTAATCCCTGCAAGCTGATTCGCATAAGAAGCAATCTCCACAGTGTTTCGGTAGCTTTTGTTCATGACGATCCTGCGGATCTCTTTTCCGAAATTTTCGGTAAAAACCCAAGGACATCCTGAGCCTCATCTTCCATAGTCTGGGCTTTGTCCCCCAGAATGGTCATGCGGCAGGGGAACATCATTTTAAGGATCAGATACTGAAGCCTTGAATAATCCTGCATTTCGTCTACTACCAGGTGCTTGATACCATTGTGACTGGTCTGGCGAAGAAGGCGGTACTTCATGTAAAGCACCGGATAGACGTCCTCGTACTGAAGCTTTCGCTCCTGAAGCTGTACATGGGGAAGTCCCGGATAGCCGCAGCTTTCCAGAAAACGGCTGTAGATCACATAGAGATCCTGTGTCTCATACATATTCATGAATTTCTCCATTACAATGGCACGTTCTTCCTCATCCATATCATTGTCCCGAAGCGTCTCTACCTCATCAATGAAATTCTCTGCAACTGCCTCCATACGTGATAACAGAGGGATATCCTGAAATTTAAAGTAAAAAAGATCAATGATCTCCTCTTTCTTTTTCGTAAAGCTCTTATATTCCACATCATGAAAATCCATCAGCTCATCTTCTAAGGAGGTGAGATACCCCTCCATCTGATTCAAAAATTCCCTGGACTGTTTTTCCTTATATAAGGAAGGCATATCCGGGAAATTCAGGCTGCGCTCAATCTGGTCATAACGGTCTTCGCAGTCAGATACCGTATCTTTCAGCTGTCTGTAGGCAAAAAGATCAAAGCTCATTTCTTTAATATTTTCCTCTCCCAGTTCCGGAAGTATATGGGAAATATAATCAGAAAAGATGCTGTTGGGAGACAGGATCAGGATATTGGAGGATTTCAGGTTCTTGCGGTCGTGATACAAAAGATATGCAATCCTGTGCAAGGCAATGGAGGTCTTGCCGCTTCCGGCTGCGCCCTGAATTACCATGATCTTATCCCTGGTGTTTCGGATGATGGCATTCTGCTCCTTCTGGATGGTGCGGACAATATTTTTCAGCGCAGTGCTGCCTCCGCTGCCAAGCTCTGCCATAAGAATCTCGTCATCAATCTTCACATCACTTTCAAACTGGTAAATCATACGGCCATTTCGAATCTTGTACTGCCACTTGGAGGCAATTTCACCGCAGATGGTTCCAAGCGGTGCCTGGTAAGACGCCGGACCTTTATCATAGTCGTAGAAAAGCCCGCTGACAGGAGCACGCCAGTCATAGATCAGCGGCGTATGCCCTGCCTCTTCTGCAAAATTTCCGATTCCAATATAAAAAATCTCCGGCTCCTCATCCCCTTCAAATACGAAATCCACTCTTCCAAAGAAAGGGGAATCCAGCATTTTACGAAATCTTTTTCGCAAATGGATCTGCTGCTCGTTAGCGTTGATCTGGTGAAGAAGTGCCTGCTGGTTATCGAAATTTTCGTAACCATACTGGTCCATCTCCGTATAGTTCTCCCAGTAATACTCATGCATTCCTTCGATATCCTTCTGTCCTTCCAGAATGGACTGGCTGATATGGGCGATCCTGGTTTCTAATTTATCTGTAACGTATGCAAGAAAAGCTGCTCCGTCTTTATTATCAATTGTCATTGGGGGTATACTCCTTTAACATTCGCGCTGCAGCCCTTTCTACCAGTCTTGTAAAAAGACACCCAGGGCTGCTGCAATAAATGAGTTTTTTCATTGTCATGACTTTGTCCCTGCCTTCCTTTTCGGCAGAAACTTTGCTCCATTATACATTATCTGCGGGTAAAAGTACAGACAGCAAATCCCTGGATTTTTTCTCTCTGAAGACAAAAAAAACAGCAGTTTTTCCGTATATTTTCCGAAAAAGCTGCTGTTTTTTTATCTGTTTCACTTACTTTTATGCAGTCTGCGTCTTATCAAACTGGCTGTTGTAAAGATCTGCGTAGAAGCCTTTCTTTGCAAGCAGCTCTTCATGGCTGCCCTGCTCGATAATGTCCCCATCCTTCATAACCAGGATCAGATCTGCGTCCCTGATGGTGGAAAGTCTGTGAGCGATGACAAAGCTGGTTCTGCCTTTCATCAGGTTATCCATAGCTTTCTGGATCTGTACCTCGGTTCTGGTATCAACGGAGGAGGTAGCCTCATCCAGGATCAGGATCTTATTGTCTGCAAGAATGGCTCTTGCAATTGTCAGGAGCTGCTTCTGTCCCTGAGAAACATTGCTGGTCTCCTCATCCAGAACCATGTTATAGCCTCCCGGCTGCTGCATGATAAAGTTGTGGATATGAGCAGCCTTTGCTGCTGCGATCACTTCCTCATCGGTAGCATCCAGCCGTCCATAGCGGATGTTTTCCATAATGGTTCCGGAAAACAGCCAGGTGTCCTGAAGCACCATTCCAAACATTTCATGAAGCTCGCTTCTGTTGAAATCTTTTACATCATGGCCATCTACTTTAATAGAACCACTGTTTACATCATAGAAGCGCATGAGCAGCTTAACCATGGTGGTTTTTCCTGCACCGGTAGGACCTACAATTGCAATTTTCTGACCGTCTCTGACCTTTGCCGAAAAATCGTGGACAATGATCTTTTCCGGATTATAACCGAAGCTTACATGATCAAATTCTACATTTCCGCTGAGCCCGTCAATAGAAACAGCATTCTCTTTGGTGGTCTCCTCTTCCTCCTCATCCAGGAACTCAAACACACGCTCGGAAGCGGCTGCTGAGGACTGAAGCAGGTTGGTTACCTGTGCGATCTGCTGGATGGGCTGGGTAAAGTTACGGATGTACTGGAAGAAAGACTGGATATCACCTACTTCAATAGAGCCTTTGATCGTGAACCATCCTCCAAGAAGGGCTACCATAACATATCCAAGGTTTCCAACAAACTGCATGACCGGCATCATGATTCCGGAGAAAAACTGGGATTTCCATGCTGATTCGTAAAGCTTCTGGTTGTTTTTTTCAAATTCTGCAACTACGTCTTCTTCTTTATTAAATACCTTCACTACATTGTGTCCACCGTAGTTCTCTTCAATCTGGCCATTTACCTCACCCAGATACTTCTGCTGTGCCTGGAAATATTTCTGGGAGTGCTTCATAACGAAATTGATGATAAGCATGGACAGCGGAAGGATCAGAAGGGCAGCCAGAGTCATCCACACATTGATGGACAGCATCATCACAAACACACCGATCAGGGTGGTAACTGATGTGATCAGCTGGGTAATACTCTGGTTCAGGCTCATCTGAAGGGTATCCACATCGTTCGTTACGCGGGAAAGGATTTCGCCGTTTGTCCGGCTCTCATAATAGTTCATTGGGAGGCGGCTGAATTTCTTTGAAATATCTTTACGTAAATTGTAGGTAACGTCGTTGGAAATTCCGGTCATCACATAACCCTGGATAAAGGAGAAGCAGGCACTTGCCAGATACAGTCCTAATGTCCATAACAAAATATAGCCAATTTTTTCAAAATCAATGCTTCCGGTGCCGTTTACCTTGCTACCAGGCCGTTAAAAAGCTCTGTTGTTGCCTTTCCAAGGATCTTTGGTCCTACAATGTTAAAAATGGTTCCTGCAATTGCAAACAGAAACATGAGAACGAAACGGATTTTGTAGCGTTCCATGTATTTCAAAAGTCGTTTCATTGCTCCTTTAAAGTCTTTTGCCTTTTCCCCGGAGTTCATTGCACGGCTCCGATGACCACCCATCACAGGGCCTCTGGCTTTGTTTTCACTCATGCTAATTCCTCCTCTGAAAGCTGTGACATGGCGATCTGGCGGTAAACCTCGCAGTTCTTCATCAGTTCCTTGTGGGTGCCGATGCCTGCCATATTTCCGTCATCCAGCACGATGATCTGATCTGCATTCAGGATGGTGCTGATTCGCTGTGCTACGATAATAGTGGTAATATCCTTTGTCTTTTCCTTCAGGGCCTTGCGAAGCTTGCTGTCAGTCTTGAAATCAAGTGCGGAAAAGCTGTCGTCAAAAATCAGGATCTCCGGCTTTTTGGCAATCGCTCTTGCAATGGAAAGACGCTGCTTCTGGCCACCGGATACATTATTTCCTCCCTGGGAAATAGGTGCTTTGTAGCCTTCCGGTTTCGCTTCAATAAAGTCATCAGACTGTGCGATCTGAGCTGCCAGTTTTACATCTTCCTCTGGCATATCCGGCTTACCGTAACGAATGTTGGAGTCGATGGTTCCAGAGAACAGGACTCCCTTCTGAGGTACATAGCCCAGACGGTCACGAAGCTCATGCTGTGTCATATTTCGTACATCCACACCATCTACTTTGACACAGCCCTTCGTTGCATCATAAAATCTGGGGATCAGGTTGATCAGCGTACTCTTGCCGCTTCCGGTACTTCCGATGATAGCAACAGTCTGGCCTTTTTCTGCCTTAAAGGTAATGTCGTTGATGACATTTTCCCCTGCTTCCGGATAAGCGAAGCTTACATGGTCAAATTCGACCGTTCCTTTTTCCTGTCTGTCCGGGACGACCGGCTCTTCCGGATCGTTTACAGATGGCTCCATCTCCAGAACTTCACAGATACGTCCTGCTGCAACATTTGCTCTTGGAAGCATAATGGAGATTGCTGTGATCATCAGGAAGGACATGATAATCTGCATTGCATACTGGATAAATGCCATCATATTTCCTACCTGCATAGTTCCATTGTCAACGCCATGTGCACCGAAATAGATAATCGCTACAGATACACCGTTCATGATCAACATCATGATCGGCATCATAAATGTCATACAGCGGTTTACAAACAGGTTTGTCTTTGTCAGATCCATATTTGCTTTTTCAAAACGCTCTTCCTCATGCTTCTCACGGCTGAATGCACGGATAACCGGGATTCCGGTAAGGATTTCCCTGGTTACCAGGTTCAGACGGTCAATGAGAGTCTGCAGCCTTGTGAATTTCGGCATTGCAATCTGAAACAGTACAAAAATAACAATCAGAATGATGGCTACTGCAGCTCCAAGGATCCAGGTCATAGAAGAATCGGTCTGGAGAACCTTGATCACACCTCCGATGCCAAGGATGGCGCATACAGAACGATTCTAAACATCATGGTCATAACCTGCTGCACCTGCTGCACATCGTTGGTACTTCGCGTGATCAGGGATGCAGTGGAAAATTTATGATATTCGTTACTGGAGAAATGAATGACCTTGCGGTATACATTATCTCGCAGATCATGTCCAAGGGCTGCTGCCACTCTTGCTGAAAGGAAGGTAACACTTACAGCTGCCAGCATGATCACCAGCGCCATCAGGACCATCTGGATTCCGGATGTCCGGATGTAATTCATCTGAATTGCATCCAAATTCTCGCCCATAGCTTCGTATTCTGCTTTCACACCACTGACAGCGGCCTGTGTAAGAATGGATTCCGGCATGTCGGAAAGCTTCTCATCTACTGCGTCCAGCATCTGTTTTTTCGCATCCTCCGGCATTGCTGACAGAACCTGCATTGGGTCCGTTCCTTCCGGTACCTGCATCTGGGAAAGCATTTTCTGGCTCTCTTCACTGCCAGAAGTAAAAGAGGTGTACATCATCAGGGGTTTGCACAGAAGATCGTTTAATTCCTCACGTTTATCCCCTGTAATGCCATCTTTCAGTTCATAGGTGTCTCCATCCAGGACATAAGAGTCCTGAACTTCTTTCTGTGTGTCTTCGTCCATAAAAATCTGCAGATTTTCCATTGTGCTCTGACGCATTTTTTCCGGAACACCATCTGGTATTCCCCCCTGCTGGATCCCTACGTTAATTACCTTGGAGGTATAATCCGGCAAGGACAGATCACAGTATGCCTGCAAAAACAGCAGTCCAATGATCAGGACGATGTAGCCTGCTGATTTTTTCAGATACTTCATTAAGTTAATCATGCTTGGGTTGTCCTTTCTACATTTTTTCAAAGCATCCGGGCTTTTCTGCCTTTTGCTTTGTTTTTCAGTTTCCTGTGCTACTTTTTATTATGGCAAAAATGTCCCATGCACATTTCTTCCGGTGAAAACTCTGGTGCTGGCATTGCCGCAATATTTTCCTTGATCTGTATGCAGAATCGTTTCATCAGACATAACTCACTTTCGGAAAATCCTGTCAGAACCTGTTTTTCTCCTTCCTTTACCATTTGCATACCTTCATTAATTATTGCTTTTCCTTCTTCTGTAAGATAAATCCGGCTTATGCGTTGATCTTTTTCATCCTGTTTTCGAACTATAATACCGATTTTTTCCAGGCGTTGGATACTTACGGTAACAGTAGGCGGCTTCACGCCTAACTGGCTGGCCAGTTCTTTCTGGCTGCATCCGTCTTCTTTCCACAGAACAGCCAGAATAGGCATTTGTCTTGGATGGATTCCCAGACCTTTTAATTTACCAAAGCATTTTTCCACATACATGCGGCTGATTTCCATAATCAGACGTTGAATGCTTTTCTCATTGTCGTTTTCCAAATTCTCACCTCACTTGCTGTCTGAAACCAGAGCGTGTTTGAAAAAGGCTTTCTGCAAGATGTGCATCACAATTTGTGGGAGATTTTGTCCGGAGGAGGGCGCGTAGCGGGCTACGGCAACCGAATTCGGGCAAAATATACCGCAAAGTGGGGCGTGCAGATTGCAGGAATGATTTTTCAAACAGGCTCTAGGATACAGGCTTCAGAATATGTACCACAGTTTCATGTTCCTGTTCAGCTTTCTCGTATTAGTTAGCCGACTAATTTTATAGTTTACACTTTTACACAAAAAACGCAAGTGTTTTTTGTGCAGTTTATATTTTTTTTAGATTTATAGCTTAATTTTATTGAATTGAAAATATGTATTTATTTTGTCGGCTAATTATTATGTATAAGACCACAGTATCTGTTGTCCGGAGTTTTCATGATAAAAAGAATCCTGCCCGGTAGGCTTTTTATGTAATACGTAACAGGAATTTCCTGTTGCAAAAAAACACCGCCTGCCAAGCGGTTTTCACAGCTTTGACAAGCGGTATTAAATTATTGAATATTGTGATCTCAAATAAACTGGTTGGTCTCTTCGTCGTAGTGGTAGTCGATGGAATCCATCTTATCCAACAGAGATTCCCTGTTCAGTCCGCGGCAGGTACACAGTGCTTCCAGAGAATCGTAATAATCCCGAAGCTGGTATTTACATAACTAAGCAAAATCATAGGATCTTTTGGTATCATAAGACTTGGACTCCTTTTCTTTTCCTTTACTTCACTTTAACCACATACTCTCCATTCTCCACATCCAGTACCAGTGTATCGCCGGTATGGACTTCGCCTGAAAGGATTTTCCTGGCAGTCAGTGTCTCTACATATTTCTGAAGATAACGCTTCAGAGGTCTTGCACCGTAGACAGGATCATAACCATTGTCAATAACATCCTTCTTGGCTGCATCTGTCAGCTCCAGGGAAAGCTCCTGGTCGGCAAGACGGTCATTCAGCTCTTTTACCATCAGATCAACGATACTACCAATATTATCTTTTGTCAACGGCTTAAACAGAATGATCTCATCGAGACGGTTCAGGAATTCCGGACGGAAATGTCCGCGCAGATCATCCATAACCTCTTTCTGGGCTTCTTCCTTGATTTCTCCATTTTCATCAATACCATCCAGCAGATAAGGAGATCCGATATTGGAGGTCATGATCAGAATTGTATTCTTGAAGTCTACAGTACGTCCCTGGGAATCGGTAATACGACCATCATCCAGTACCTGCAGAAGTACATTGAATACATCTGGATGTGCCTTCTCAATCTCATCGAAAAGTACAACGCTGTACGGTTTCCGACGAACAGCCTCTGTAAGCTGTCCGCCTTCCTCGTATCCAACATATCCCGGAGGAGCTCCGATCAGTCTGGATACAGAGTATTTCTCCATGTACTCGCTCATGTCGATACGAACCATATTCTGCTCATCATCGAAAAGAGTCTGTGCAAGAGTTTTGGCAAGCTCTGTTTTACCAACACCGGTAGGTCCAAGGAACAGGAAAGAACCGATTGGTTTGGTCGGATCTTTGATTCCTGCTTTGGAACGAAGGATGGCATCGGTTACACGGCGCACACCTTCCTCCTGACCGATAACACGTTTGTGGAGCTCATCTTCCAGATGAAGCAGTTTGGCACGCTCTCCCTCTGTCAGCCTTGCTACCGGAATGCCGGTCCAACGGGAAATGATCCTTGCGATTTCATCGTCTGTTACTACTTCGTGGACAAGGCTTCTGTCACTCTCTTTTGTACTGCGCTCTTCGATTTCCAGCTGCTGCTGTAATTTCGGCAGCTCGCCATACTGCAGTTCGGAAGCTTTCTCCAGATCATAGTTCTGTCTTGCGATCTGGATCTGTTTGTTCATATCCTCAATCTGTTCACGAAGCTTCTGAAGCTTCTCTACAGAATGTTTCTCGTTCTCCCACTGAGCCTTCTGGGTATTGAAGGAATCCTGCATTTCCGCAAGTTCCTTCTGAAGCTCTTCCAGACGCTCTTTGCTTAAATTATCGGTTTCCTTCTTCAGGGACAACTCTTCCATTTTCATCTGATCGATCTTACGGCGCTGCTCATCCAGCTCAGTTGGCATGGAATCCAGCTCTGTTTTGATCAGGGCACAGGCCTCATCTACCAGGTCAATTGCCTTATCCGGAAGAAAACGGTCTGTAATATAACGATGTGAAAGTGTTGCAGCTGCAACAAGTGCGCTGTCTGTGATTTTAACACCATGGAATACTTCGTAACGTTCTCTCAGACCACGAAGGATAGAAATGGTATCTTCCACAGTTGGCTCATCCACCATAACCGGCTGGAAACGACGTTCCAGAGCAGCGTCTTTCTCAATATACTGACGATACTCATCCAGTGTGGTAGCACCGATGCAGTGAAGCTCACCACGGGCAAGCATTGGTTTCAGCATATTGCTGGCATCCATTGCGCCATCCGTCTTACCTGCACCTACGATCAGATGAAGCTCATCAATAAACAGGATGATCTGACCTTCGCTCTTTTTTACCTCTTCAAGAACTGCTTTCAGACGTTCCTCAAATTCACCACGGTATTTGGCACCTGCTACCAGTGCACCCATATCCAGGGCAAAAATTTTCTTATCCTTCAGTGCTTCCGGAACATCTCCTGCTACAATTCGCTGTGCAAGACCTTCCACAGCGGCTGTTTTACCAACACCAGGTTCACCGATGAGAACCGGATTGTTCTTGGTCTTACGGGAAAGAATACGGATCACATTCCGGATCTCACTGTCACGTCCAATGACCGGATCCAGCTTCTGGCTTCTTGCCTTTTCCACAAGATCTTCGCCATATTTATTTAAAGTATCATAAGTGGCTTCCGGATTGTCGCTTACTACACGCTGGTTTCCACGTACTGTGGAAAGTGCCTGCAGGAAGCGTTCTTTGGTAATGCCAAATTCGCTCCAGATTTTCTTCATGCTGGGGCTTGGATATTTCAGCAGGGCCAGGAAAAGATGCTCTACGGATACGTATTCATCTCCCATTGCCTTAGCTTCATCTTCTGCATTTACCAAAGCCTTATTCAGATACTGTCCGAATCTGAGTTCTCCGCCGGATACCTTTACCTTGGCATCCAGAGCTTTCTTTACAGTATCAATAAAATAATCTTTATTTATTTCCATTTTCTCAATAAGCTTGAGAATCAGGCTGTCTTCCTGTGTCAGGAGGGTATATAACAGATGCTCCTGTTCGATTTCCTGATTGCCGTATTCGTAAGCAACCTTCTCCAGATCCTGAACAGCCTGTACGGATTTCTGCGTAAATTTGCTGATGTTCATAGGCTCTCCTCCTTCAGCTTGGGTGAATGAAAATAATTCCACCCACCTATTTTTATATATAAAACGCAGCTGCCGCGGCTCTTTAAAAAAGTAACTCGCAGGGGCTGCGTTTTGTATAGGTAGTTTCTTATTACGGTTTTTAATATATCACCGATTGTTAGCACTGTCAAGAGTCGAGTGCTAATTTTTTGTGAATTCTTTGCTACCCTTGTGATTCTTTTGGATATTCACCAACTGTGGATTATTTCTCAGTGCACCAGTTTCCAACTTACCGCCTGCTGCCTTGCATCCACAAATCTCTTATAAATACCTTCCTGTTTCATTAATTGCTCATGTGTTCCCTGCTGTGCAATTCTTCCTTTTTCAACAACCACAATCTGGTCTGCATGTCTGACTGTTTTTAATCTGTGGGCAATCATAATAATCGTTTTTTCCTTTGTAAGTGCATCTACTGCATCCATCAGCTCCTTTTCATTCTCCGGATCAACATTTGCCGTTGCTTCATCCAATATGACGATTGGCGCATCCTTCATAATTGCTCTGGCTATCGAAATACGCTGCTTCTCACCACCGGAAAGTGTGGCTCCTCCTTCTCCGATCACTGTGTCATATCCATTCGGAAGTTTGCTGATGAAATCATGACAACATGCTTTCTTCGCCGCTTCCACCACTTCCTCATACTTGCATCCTGGCGTCCGAATTTAATATTATTCTCAATGGTGTCTGCAAACAAATACACCGACTGAAACACAAATGAGAAATTACTCATCAGACTGTTCATGCTGTAGTCTTTTACATTCACACCTCCAAGTGTCACTTCCCCGGAATCCACATCCCAGAACCTGGCAATCAGATTGCAAAGTGTTGATTTTCCTCCACCGGATGGTCCAACGATTGCTGTCGTTGTTTTCTGCGGAATAGAGAGCGATATATCATCAATGATCTTCCGTTTGTCATAAGAAAACGAAACATTAGAAAGTCTGATATCGTAATTTTCCGGCTGTATTTCTTTACCGTCGATATCCATGGTATCCAGCTCCAATATTGCATTTGCTTTATCTACACATACGCTTACCACATGTAAAAGGGATGAATAATTTCCTGCACATTCCAGGCTGGCATAAAGCATAAATGCTGAGATTGTCATACCAATCGCATAGACTGCACTCATGGTTCCATTGATATAAAAATATGCACTGCACGCTACAATCACAGCACCTGTGATTTTTGTTACCACACTTTGCAGAAAATGATAGGGCACAAACAGCATTTCCATCTTTGTATTGATCTTTTCACATGCTTCATTTGCATCATTTAATCTTTTCGCCTGTTTCCCAAGCAAGTTATATGATTTAACTTCTGATATTCCCTGCAGATACTCCATGATCTGGTTTACAAGCTCCGTATCGCATACCACTTTTTTGCTCTGAATCTTTTTTACCCGCATTCTGCATCACAGAATTGACCCCAAAGAAAATAAGTACTCCTGCTGCAGCTATCAGTCCGATTCTCCAGTCAAAAATAAACAGCATAAGAATGATCATTGATGTTTCCAGAATTCCCTGCATTGTCAGCATAACCACTCTCGCAGCCACATCGCCAAGTATTTCCATTGTATTGGTTGTAATGGAAGAAATTTCCCCGATACTATTGGAATTGAAATACCCCATCGGCAGATATCGCAGATGTTCTGCAATCTTGATTCTCATAAAAGCACTTGCATTATATCCTCCTCTGTCTGAAGCACTGTAGAGTATCTCTTGCAGATTACGTCGACTACAATTGCAAGAACCATAATCGCAACGGAGCCTCCAATATATTTTCCTGTCGGTTTCCCACTCAGCAGACCAATCAGTATGTACATAATAGCCGGAATCTTCATTGCTGAGGCAAGAGCCTCTATGAGTCCGATCACTATCGACAGTTTAAATTTATTGCCATTTTCCCTGCCTGAAAAACGAAAGAATTTTGCCAGAATCCCAAACATATCATTCTCCCTCCTTCACCGTATCTTTTACAGAAATATGGGCATTCCACATTTCCTTATAAAGCGGGCATGACACCAGAAGTTCCTCATGTGTGCCATGTGCTGTTACATTTCCATCATTTACAACAAAGATCTGGTCACTGTCCTTAACAGTAGAAAGTCTGTGTGCTATTACGATCAGGGTCTTCCCTGCTACCAGTTTTGCGATAGAATTCTGCAGAATTGCCTCATTTTCCGGATCTGTGTAGGCAGTTGCCTCATCAAGATCACGATCGGAGCATCCTTTAACATTGCTCTTGCAATGGAGATACGCTGCCTCTCGCCACCTGACAGATGTCCTCCTGCACCTCCTACAACCGTATCAAATCCATTCTCCAACTGCATGATAAATTCATAGCATCCACTTTTCTTTGTCACCTCGATGATCTGTTCATCTGTAGCATCCGGATTTCCCTGTCTGATATTTTCACGGACTGTTTCATTAAACAGATAATTGTCCTGTGCAACATATGCAATTTTCCGATTAAAATCTGCAAATGCCAGTTCTTTGACATCAACTCCACCGATTTTGATGCTTCCGGAATCCACATCCCACAGGGACGCAATCAGCTTTGCGATGGTCGACTTGCCGCTTCCGGAAGGTCCTACGATTGCATTTACCGTTCCTGCTTTCAGCTCCATAGTTACTCCGTGCAGGATTTCTTTGTCGTGATAACCAAATCTGACATCTTCAAGAGTAACGGAGTTATCTTTTGGAACACTTTTACTTTTCTCTGGACGTTCAAGCTCCGGCTGTTCCAGAATTCCTGCCACTTCACCAACAATCACTCCGATCTTGCCAAGATCATCTGTATAGGAACCCACTGTGATCAACGGTCCAACGATTCCAAGTGATAAAATAATGCAGATGACAAAATCTGAAATCGCAAGTGTTCCATTGGCTACATAATGTACCCCAAACGGCAATACCGTAAGAAGCGTATAAGGTGTGACCACCATCATCAGTCCATGAAAGATCGAGCACCGTTTCATCCAGGAAATAAAGGAATCTGCATAAGCCATAGCCGCCTTTGTAAATTTTGCATAAGAACTTTCTGTCTTTCCAAATGCCTTGATCACTTCGATTCCATCAATATATTCCACTGCCGCATCATTCAGATCTTTTGTTGTCTGAACCGTTCTCTCGAAGCTTGGTTTATAATCCAGCATCATTCCAAAATAGGAAAGAAATCCCACTATAACCGGCACCAATGACAGAGTGCCAGTCTCCAGTCTGTCAGGAAGAAATAAATCAAAATCACAATCGGTGCCAGCAGATTGGACGTGAATTCCGGGACAATATGCGCCAGTGTTGTCTCGATACTGTCGATTCTTTCCACCATAATATTTTTAAATGTACCGGAAGGTGTGTCTTTCACATAGCCAAGAGGTACCCGCGCCAGCTTGTCACAGCAGGATTTTCTTATATTTGCAAGTACTGCAAACGTTGCTTTATGTGACAATGCTGTCGAAAGTGAATGAAGCAGTTCTGCAATGATAAACGATAATGCAATCAGAACCGCTTTTGCAAGATATATTTCAAACTCCTTTTCACCATTTAAAAACAGCTTTACTACATCTGCAATAATAAAATACGGCAAAATCTTAAAAATCACATTTCCTATTGCAAGTAACACACTCCACACATAGGCAATTCTTTTTTGTCCGGCCCACGTCAGGATCCAGCTGACTGCCGACTTCTTTTTTTCTTTCACATCTGTTCACTCCTTACGTTCGTTTTATTGTTTCGTTTTATTGTTTCGCCTTCTGTTAGTTCGCGCTAACCAGCATATAATAAAATAGGTGGTTTACTGGCATCAACCACCTGATATTATTATCCGGTCTGAACTTTATTCAGAAATCCAGGACCTGCAACACACATAACCTATTCAGAATTCCTGCATCAGTTATACTGGAAATTTAATATTCCACAATCGTTCCCAGCCACCTGTATTAAATTCTTTCAGTTGATGTACATTTTTCTTTGCAGTCTCCCTGTCTATATCATGCTCAATGATCTGAAATACTGATGAAAAAAATCCCGTATAGATCATATGCATAAGGCTTTCCTCTACAATCGGTATTTTCACCCCATTCTCTTTCATCTTTTCCATATAATTCAGGCTGGACTTCATTTCCCGCTCTACCATATTGTGTATGAATAATTCAAATTTTCCACTGTCTCCGCATTTCAACAATAATCTGAAATTATCATAATGATCATAGATATAATCAACCATCTGCTCCATCCCATCACTGGATGTATCCGACATATTCCTTGTCTGATCACTGGCAGAAAGCTTTTCAAACTCCTCAACGATCTGGTCATAAATCTGATAAATATGTTCCATATAAGGATCCGTCAGTGCATCAAAAAGTGCCTCTTTCGTCGGATAATATTTGTAAAATGCGCCAGTAGTAAGCCCTGCATCTTTTACAATATTTCTTAAAGATGCTCCTGTCAAACCATCTTTCAGAAAATGTTTTCTGGCTGTATCTAATATATTTTTCTGTGTATCTTCTGCTTTCGTCGACATTCTTTTCGTATCCTCTAAACTTCTTTTCAAAATATAACAGTGCTATATAGCACTGTTATATTTTAACTCATTACAGGAATTTGTCAAGTCTTGGTGTTTCATTTTTTTATTTTCCTCGTGTATTCAGTTTCCACTCCGCAGATGCTTTCTGCAGTTTTACAAGTCTGTTCTATTCAGACAGATTTTCTTTGCAGAAAAGTTCTATACAGTTCTCAACCATTGTCTGATCATAGTCTGTTGAAATACCTGAGCCAAGCCAGTATGCATAGTCTCCTTCATCATATTTTCCAAGTGCCTCCAAATCACTGCCGTAGCGCAATTCAATATGATAGGTTGTATCATTTGTATCTGGTGCTATGCAGAAATAAGTAAATTCGCCTGAGTCTGCATCGTCACTTTTAAATTCGTATAACCCACGTACTTCTTCTATTCCAACATAATGATATGTATGGGAAAAGATTTCTTTTCCTTCTGAATCATATCCCTTGATCACTGAATCAGAACCATCAAATTCCAGCTTATTTACACCTTCTTTAAAAGAGCAGTCATAAACACCATCGCCATCTTTGTATGCTTCTACTGCTTCTTCTCCATAAATTGTTCCTGAAACCATGGATGCTAACTTATCATATGCTACCTCCGCATTTTCCTCACCAACCAACTCTGTACAATCATCAATCCAGATCTGCTGATATTTTTCATCAAGAATTACCGGCCATAGTTCCTGATATGAACCCGTCAAATCAATCAAAAGTTGTTTTGCAGCATCCTGATTTTCATCTGCTTTCTGTTTCTTGTCCGTCGTATTTGTACTTTCTGTAACAGTTGCCGTACCTGTACTTTCTGCAAATGTAGCGTTACTACAAGCAACTAACATTGAAAATGACGTTGCAACTGTTAAAAATAATGTTAAAAGTTTTTTCTGCTTCATGAGATGCCTCCTTAAATTAAAAATCTTGCAGTTAGATTTTTCTAACTACAACGCATATTTTATAGATTTCCATATAGAATCTCAATTACTAAACAGACTCTTTTTCTATCCATTCAGACTTTCCTGTGTCTTTTTCTTACGGTATTCCGTTGGTGTCATACCATATTCTGTACGAAATGCAGATGTAAATTTGTTCGGATTCTGATAGCCAATTTGTAATGCTATCTCCGCGATCGTAAGTTTATTTTCTTTTAAAAGGCGTTCCGCCATCTGCAGCCTGTACTTTTTCATATAAGCGTACACAGAATTTCCGTATACACCCTTAAAGCATTTTTTCAAAACAGTTGGTGACATTTTAAAACGCACTGACAATTCTTCAATCGTATAATGCCCCCTATAGTGTCCCTTTAGAAACGCATGAACCTGCTTTATTGCATCAATCTGTACATCCGAAAAATATACATGCTCAGAATTATTTTTCTTTAAATCAAATCCAGTTAATACTAATAATAGTTCCAGAATTTTCACACGAATATAACCATATCTGATTTCTTCAGGAACTTTATACAATTCCAAAAAGATATGTTCTATTGACTGATTTGCCCGTATAATAGTAAAACTATGTGTTTTTGAAATGTTACTAATCTTTTCCAGATTTACAGACAATAATTGCAGTATCCTTTTCATTTCGTCTGTAATCATGGAAAAATCAAGCGTAATGGTAATTCCATGATAACGCGATGTTGGAAACTCTGACACATGCCCAGTTTTTTTCAAAGAACAAAATGACAAGTCTCCTGCCGCTATATAACCATATTCATTTTGTTCAAACACGCATTCGCAACGGCCTTCCATGCAATAGTTTATTTCCATCACACTGGAAGCTGGCTTTTGCTCCTTGTTGCAATACTCCATATGCATATCATTATAAACCAGATCAATTCCTGGAAACACATGATACAATGTAATCATTCCTGTACCGCTCTCATTTTCCAAATGAAAACATTCACAGAATTCCGTATCCTGTACCTTTTTGCAAGCTGATGTACCATATAACTCAATACTGGCAAAAGAATCTGATGATTTTAATTCTATATTCTTATCGGGTTTGGACTTCAATATATTTTCAGCAAGCTCATAAGCATTTTTCATAACTATTTTCCTCTATACCACATCGCAAATGCCAATTCCGGTAATCGGTCAGTCTCAATAATTGTTTCGAGCATTCTGGCAAATCCTCCGGATTTGAATTTGATACTGCATATGGTTGAATCCCTCAAAACCGGAAAGTTACCGTATATATAAGTCTGCATCACTGCATTTCTGTATTTAAAATGTTCTTCTATACTTCCAAATTCCCAGAATGTATGTTTCTGCAATTCTTCTGACAGTTCTGAAAATGGCTTATCTTCCAAACTGTCTGT